>Ga0180432_10000007_pt1 | contig 282737 bp, 240 predicted proteins | sample SS_ome_10_FD_132414 | JGI IMG/M metagenome (GOLD analysis project Ga0180432, IMG submission 132414) | Hypersaline lake sediment archaeal communities from the Salton Sea, California, USA - SS_1_MS_2 metaG | ecosystem: Environmental > Aquatic > Non-marine Saline and Alkaline > Hypersaline >... | reverse complement strand
GAGGCCGCAGAGAAATGGCCCAGGCGACTGTTTACTAAAAACACAGGTCTCTGCAAAGTCAACAAAACGACGTATAGGGACTGACGCCTGCCCGGTGCCGGAAGGTTAAGGGGAGGGGTTAGCCCTCGGGCGAAGCTCTGAACTGAAGCCCCGGTAAACGGCGGCCGTAACTATAACGGTCCTAAGGTAGCGAAATTCCTTGTCGGGTAAGTTCCGACCCGCACGAAAGGCGTAACGACTTGGGCACTGTCTCGAGGAGGGGCACGGCGAAATTGTAGTACCGGTGAAGATGCCGGTTACCTGCCGCTGGACGGAAAGACCCCGGCACCTTAACTGCAGCTTAACATTGGATTTTGGGTTAGTATGTGCAGGATAGGTGGGAGACTTTGAAGTCCCGACGCTAGTTGGGATGGAGTCAACGGTGAGATACCACTCTTGCTATTCTGAGGTTCTAACCTTCACCCGTTATCCGGGTGGGGAACAGTGTTAAGTGGGTAGTTTGACTGGGGCGGTCGCCTCCCAAAAAGTAACGGAGGCGCCCTAAGGTTCCCTCAGACTGTTTGGAAATCAGTCGTAGAGCGCAAAGGCATAAGGGAGCTTGACTGCGAGACCGACAAGTCGAGCAGGTAGGAAACTAGGGCTTAGTGATCCGGCGGTCCCGTATGGAAGGGCCGTCGCTCAACGGATAAAAGGTACGCCGGGGATAACAGGCTAATAGGGCCCAAGAGCTCATATCGACGGCCCTGTTTGGCACCTCGATGTCGGCTCATCGCATCCTGGGGCTGAAGCCGGTCCCAAGGGTTGGGCTGTTCGCCCATTAAAGCGGTACGTGAGCTGGGTTTAGAACGTCGCGAGACAGTTCGGTCCCTATCCGCGGTAGGCGGAGGAAATTTGAGGGGGCCTGTTCCTAGTACGAAAGGACCGGAGCGGACAAACCTCTAGTGTGCCAGTTGTCCCGCCAGGGGCATCGCTGGGTAGCTACGTTTGGTTGAGATAACCGCTGAAAGCATATAAGCGGGAAACTCGCCCCAAGATTAGATTTCCCACCCCCTCGGGGGCTAAAGGGCCCTTGTAGACTACAAGGTTGATAGGCTGGGTGTGTAAGTCCGGTGACGGACTCAGCTAACCAGTACTAATAGCCCGTGAGACTTGACCATAAAGTTTACTCAGGACAAAAGATCCAGCAGGATCCGAGAACACCCTTCTTTTTTGTTCAAGAAGTTTTAAGTCCTAATTGAAGACGGAAAAGACTTGTTTGATTGTCAATGGGAATAATTCCCGGCAACCATAACAGAGAGGCCACACCCGTTCCCATTCCGAACACGGAAGTTAAGCTCTCTAGTGCCGATGGTACTGCTCGGGGGGCCGAGTGGGAGAGTAGGTCGTTGCCGGGTTTTTTTTAGACTGTTCGGGTTTTTGAAGGGAGTTTCGGCTGGATCTTCCTTCCAGAAGAATCGCGCGAACTCGCAATTTCATCCCTGATCAGTTTTGAGTTAAAGATGTGGACGTGTGTCTATGATGACATCCCTATCTTTCGCTCAGATTTCGCTTTAAGGAGTGCATCGTGAACATTTATGCGGGCAATTTGCCTTGGGAACTGAAAGAAGAGGAACTGAAGACTTCGTTCGAAGAGTTCGGAGAAGTCGTTTCAGCGACCATCATCAAGGACAGGTTCACAGGCAAAAGCCGTGGATTCGGGTTTATTGAGATGCCTAACAAAGAAGAGGCGGATGCCGCCGTCGCCGGGATGAATGGAAAAGAGATTTCAGGCCGACGGATCAGAGTTAACGAGGCCAGGAGACCTAGCCGACAAGACTGAAAACTTCTTTAACCACTTCCAGAACCCCCTCGAGACTAAGTTCCTGATTTTCCACAAGGAATAAGTTTCTTCGGGCAGAAGTCTATCTATGCCTCAGGGTTTTGCAGGGGCTTCCACACCTGCTTGATCAATAAACCGCTGGATTTCGGCATGAAATTTGTCCCTGAAGACCTGCGGAGCGACATGCTTATATCCAATGGGGAATTTGAACAGCTCGGTATTCGGTAAATATTCAAGGAGAATAGCGACATCCGGATAGCCTGGATCATCTTCGCTGGTGATGATCAGTGCCTTGCCCTTCCAGCCTTCAAATTCACCTTCCGAATATCCATCCTTTTCATTGAAGGCATAGGCCGCTTTCAGTGTATTCAGCGCATTCTGCTTTTTGAAATAGGAATCCATAATGTTTTTCAACAGGACTGACTTGAAAAGCATATTCTGTTTCACACCTTCGGGTATCTCCTTTTCGTATCCTGACAGCTGGGACAGTTTTTTCTTGGCGAAGAGTCTGATAAGCGAGATGGGTAGGATCTGGAATAGGGAAAGCGCCCATTTTTTACATCTTTCGATTCTCGGTGCGATGGTGTAGGCAAGAATAAGCCCATCGACTCTGTCTGGATTCCTTTTAAAGTATGATTGGGCTATGATGCCGGTCATGGATTGTCCGAAAAGGAAGACTCGATCGACATTTTCAGCTTGAAGAACCCGATTGATTGCGCTGCACATCGCATCGATCTCGTCGAAAACGGATATATCGATAACCACCATCCTGTACTTCACTTCGAGCTCGGATATCCTGTCGTACAACAGCAGCGGAGGGCCCCACCCCCCGGCAAAAGTCAGGATTGTTTTCTCGCCTGTACCGCAGAAGTAGTAGGAAACTTCTTTTCCGTCAACCTCTATGGTTTTGATCGAGTGAGTTTCAAGAAAATCTCGAAATTTCGTGTATTCGCTTTCCGAAATTCCCTCTACAGATTTGAGGAGTTTATGTTCATCCAGCATTGTCCTTCTCATCTATTAATACGATGCTCGATGGCCATTGGTTTTCAAGTCAATATTCTAGTTTTTTACTGGAGCACAGGATATCTATGAGTGTGTCAAGATCAATTTTTGAACTCGTCAGGATCAAAACGACATTTTTCCCCTCAAAGCGATCCTTTTGTTTGAGGAATGCAGCGACGGGCATGGCCGCCGATCCCTCGAGTAAAAGAGAGTGCTTCTCTAAGATAAGACGGATGGCATGGGCCATCTCATCTTCGGAGACGTTGATGTAATCGTCCACGATGTCCCGGCAGAGCTCGAAGGTGATCGATCCCTGCTCCAAACCGCCCACGGTGCCGTCGGCAAGAGTGGGGATGTATGGAACCTCGATGATTCTGCCCGCTTTGACGGATTCGGACATGGCCGGTGAATTTTCCGTCTCACATCCGATGATCTCGATTCCAGACTTTACGGATTTGAGATAACCACCAATTCCCGCAATCAATCCGCCCCCGCCGATGGGAACAAGAACGGAATCGATTGTCTTGGCTCTTTGCAACAGCTCTATGCCAATCGTTCCCTGACCGCCAATAACCTTCAAGTCATTGTAAGGTGATATGTAAACCCTGCCCTGTTTCTGTGCCACTTTATGCGCATGCACTTCGGTCTCTACCGAGAATTCACCATGAAACTCAAGTTCAGCGCCATACATTCGGAGGAGATCGACCTTGGCTTTGGGTGTGGTATGGGGAAGATATATCGTCCCTTTACCGGCAAACCTGTGAAGAACGTAGGCGACAGCGCTGGCATGATTTCCTGAAGATGCCGTAATAATTCCTTTTTGCCTCTCTGAATCCTTCAAAGAGAGGTATTTGCTCAGAGCTCCTCTTGCTTTAAATGACCCTGAATGCTGAAAGGTTTCGAGTTTGAGCTGAACCCGACACCTCCCTATTCGATCCAAATAAGGGGAGGGCTCGAGTGGAGTTTCTCTGATGTGGGGACGAATTCTCTTTTCAGCTCTGTGCGTTTCTCCAGCCACGTCCAAGGTCATTGTCCTATTCTGAATTTCACTAACCCGAATGCTTCACTTGTCGTGATCGGGTGGGGAGTGTTTTGTCACTCGGCGGAGCAGATGCGACACATGCCCGACCGCCACCACAACCACACTGCCGATGAGTGTATACAACGGCCAGGCTATGGTCAAGCCCCGGCCTGGCAGCAAATCTTGAACAGGTCCATCGACCAAAAAAAGAAGAGTGATCAATCCGGAGAAGAATCCGCAGGCCGCATCACGGCGATCGGTTTTCTTTGATAAAATTCCCAACAAGAATGCACCTAACAATCCCCCATAAGTATAAGATGCGATCCCCAGCCCAAGCTCCACCACTGCGGGTCGTTCACCGGGAGACTGGGTTTGGAGTATGGCAAAGATATAAGCAGAACTTGTGATGATAATGCCCCACATCAAGGTCATAACGCGGGATACCTTAAGGTCCTTTTCGGGCGCGCTTTTTTTCCCCCAGTAGGGTTTGTAGATATCCATCATCGTCGATGAAGCAAGAGAGTTGATGGATGATGAGAGGGTGCTCATAGCCGCAGCGAGAATAGCGGCAATGATCAGACCGGATAGACCGGCCGGTATGTGTTCGACGATAAATTTGGCAAATATTTCATCGGTTGTGGCCAATCCCAGCTGGTCCGGTGTCTGACCTCTGTAAAAGATATAGAGCAACAATCCGATGAACATGAAAAGAGCAAACTGAAGGGTGACAAGAATACCGCTTCCAATGAGGGCCTTTTGACTGGAACGCAGATTCCGGGTTGTCAACAGCCTCTGCACGATGAGCTGATCGGTGCCGTGGGAAGCGACGGAAAAAACAGCCCCTCCGAGAAGGGCTGTGAGAAATGTATAAGGGCTGGCAAGGAATTCCCTGATATTCAGATCAAAACCCAGATCAAACAGTTTCAATTTGCCCAGGCTTTGCACAACACCGAGAGAATTTGTAAGGCCCTGAGAAAGTGACGCTAAAATGATGCCCCCAGCAAGGAACGCTCCTCCGATATAGACTCCCATCTGGATAACATCCATCCAGATCACGGCTTTGATCCCCCCCAGATATGTATAGACAAGAGTCACCCCCGAAATGATCAGGATAGAGATGAGATAGATGTTCAGGTCGGATAGCGCAACCCCAGCCAGCCGAAGGATGATAGCCACTGGTATGGCGGAGGCAAACAAACGCACGCCATCCGCCAGAAGCCGGGTGACCATGAATGTCGTGCTGGCGATGTTGCGCATGCTGTGGCCGAACCGGGTGCCCAGAAACTGGTAGGCCGTAGAGAGCTGGCTCTTGAAATATTTGGGCAGCAATAACAGGCTGACCACTGTCCGGCCGAGAACATAGCCGAAGGTGATTTGCAGAAAGACGAGGCTTCCCCCATAAGCGAGGGCCGGGATGCTGATAAAAGTCAGGGTGCTGGTTTCGGTGGCGACGACCGAAAACATGACTGCCCACCATGGAATTTGATGTCCTCCGAGAAAGTAGTCGGATGTGGACCGCTGCCGGCCCGAGACTACCAGGCCGAAAACAGTCATTCCCGCCAGATACAGGACGATGATCAGATAATCCACAGACGAAAATCCCATGTTTCTATCTCGCACGTCGAGAGCCTGCCATGGCGGCAGCCCTCTTACAAAGGGCTATCTCAACGACGGATTCAGGCGTTCCAGGTATCTTTCGAGCTCGTATGTCTCTGCAATAGAGCGAGCTTCGTTCCATGCGACAACTCTCTTTTCTTTTAAAGATTCAAGAATACGTATGATGGAGAGAGCCACCTCGCTAATTTGACATGTCTGCACCGAAACATAATCCATCGCGTCAAAAAGCACAGCGTTGGCCTCTGCATAATTCAGATGCGCTGCTTCGCCATATGTCTTTTCCCATTCCTCCTGTGAGAGGACATCATTCACATGACTCAGGATGAGATGCGTAGCCCTGCCGATGAGTTTGAGGTTACTCGGTTTGACATTGGTCATCGTGTTCCCGACGATTTTTCCCATTCTTGCCATGACGGCTGTCGAATGGGCATTGAGGAGGATCTTAAGTATGACCTGGGTGTTGAGGCCCAGCGGATCGTCTCCGCGAGTCATGAAGAGCGGAAGAATAATGTCTTTATCTTTGTCTAAAGGCAATAGACTCACAATGCGTTCAAGGCTTTCTCTCATGCGGTCTCCAACCAACACGAGAGCCACCCGTGCTCCTCTGGATTTGAACAGATGGATAAAACGGCAAAAAGAGGACTCGGGAATGCCGAGCTGCTCAATTTCTTCATCGACACAGACAGCAACGCCGAGATCACCTTTTTGCGGGCCTCTTTTTGAGATGTTGTCGTCAGATAAGGAGAAATCATACAGCTCCACCTGGTTCTGTCCTGCCATGGAAAGGCTTTTCAGGGCCGCCTGTTTGAGATAGGGGTCGTCGATTCGGCTTTGGAAAGGGGGTTCATAAAAGCTGTTTTCCAACCCTCTGAAGCTGCGGCCGAGGAAGCGGTTCCAGGCATCTATAGAGTCTTTTCCTTCGGTCCATACCTGTATCCAGCTCTCTCTCTCGGACTCTTGAACAGTATCGAGAGGATGAAGATGAAAGGTGGGACTTCTCTCTGCACAATCGATAAAAACCGTTATCAAAGCCTTTTTGGCAAAATACGTCGTGCGATGAGCGTTCTGATAGGTCTCAGACTCCAGAGCTGTGATCCGGCTGATGATTTTGACATGAGATCTCAAGATGTTTATCAGAGAAGGGAAGGAAGACAGCCGTTTCTCATAGCGTGGTTGACCGGCAAATCCCAAAGATGACAATTCCTTTCTTGACAGATAGTTTTTCAGGACTCTGCGTATGCCTTCTTCGATAATGAGGCCCATGATAAACGTCTCTGATGTCGCGGCTTGCATTCGCGTGGATCCAGCCAATGCTTGCGGGCCTGTGGCCAAATTGATTTTGGTGATGCCGGGATGGTTCATAACGAAACGACTTCTGTCGAAGCACTCTAGCCTATCGTCCGGGTTGTTGTACAGGAAGTATATCTGATTTCCGGCCTCTGTGACGGCTTCTCCGGTCAGCTCTCCATGCTGCTCCAGAGCTGCTCGGATTGCTCCTATCACAGATGATGTCTCGCCCCCTTCTGTGATGCCGAAGACAACGTCTCCCTTTTTTATTCCTCTGTCGAGAAGCTGGAGTTTTCCCACGAGCTCCAGGTCTTCGAATCCTTCCAGGGCACTGATGAGGGCTCGGTCTCCCCCTGTCATTTCTCCGATCAATCGATCTTCAATATCTCCAGGCAGGGATGTTTTCAGCATGTCCCAAATGCGGCTATCTTTGATTTGGGTCCAGAATGGCCGCCAGATTGCGCTTTCCATTTGTTTGGCCAAGCGACCGGTCGATCCACATCCGTAGATAAAAATTTTCTGTTTTTCCCTGATGGCTCGACGAACCGCTTCAGCCGCTTGATTGAGCTTTGATACATCCTGAGTCATACGTTTGAATGTCTGGGAAATGTCTTCATCGACGCAAATAATTTGATTTAAGCCTTCGATGAAATCCTCTCTTACAGATGCACTCAAGTTCCAGGTTTGAGGATGCCTTTGTTCGGTGAGGAGATGGTGAAGTTGGAATTGTTTTTTATTGTGGACGAAATCGACAGATCGGGATGAGGGCTCTATGTTCAGCAAGGACAAAACAGATATTTCCGTCGTTTTCAAAAGACGCTCGCTCCAGGCAAAATTTTCGGTTTTTTTATATTTACTTATATTGACTTTATTTATCTTTTATTTTCAATCTGTTCTGTACGGAGTCACTCTGGAGTTCTCTCAGGGCATCCGATGCGATCCACCGGGCGGACTTGGAATCGAGTTGGCTTATGACCTCCGCTGCTTCCAGGGCGGCTTTGTTCAAATTCAAGTTCCTTTTTCCGATGCTGCGGAGCGCCCAATTGACCGCCTTTTTGACAAAGTTTCTTGGATCGACGGATTCACGCTTAATCAAAAGCAGGAGATCCATGAATGTTTGGTCGGTTGCTTTTTTATCGTGCACGGCCAGGCTGGCAATCAAGGAAAAGGCCGTCCTTTTGACGAACTCTTCATCCCGCGCAGACCAATCCACGATTTTTTTCCAGGCAAGTGGTGACCTATCAAAGAAATTCATACACACCTGGTCGCAGACATCCCAAGAATTGATATCCTTGACCCAATCCTCCATTTGCTCTTCTGTCAGCCTTTCGGGTTCACCGACGAGTGCCGCAACGATCCTGGCCTCCGGTATCCCTGTTTTCCACAAGGTCAGAGCCAGGTCATAGTCTTTGCCCAATTCTTTGGCTAATTTTCGCATCTCAGGTACGGATACGCCAAGTCTTCCCTCTGCCGTCATGCCGTAGCGGGCCATGCCCTCTATCTGATCCGGCCTGGCTTTGGATTTCAGCCTCTTCAGTACATCATCAATGTCGGCCATGATCGATACTCCACCTAGAACGTGTTAGAAATCATTGTAAAGCTTTTTTAAAAAATTGTAGCGGATCCACACAAACACGGTTGAGTGCCTTTATGCTCATGCTGGCATAGCTCGCTCTGCCCCTATCTGCGAGACTTTTCCTGATCTCGAGATGAAGATGATTGGGGGTGTTGAATTTGGCGTCCTCAAGCTCTTTCTTGTTAAATACACGGGCCAGAGCCGTTCGTTCGTTTACCCAATCTCCTACTTTGACTTTGATGTCTTCGATATGAACATACATGGAATAGAGCACATCGCCATCAGTGAGATGGTGTTCGACAACCACGGAGCGATGCGGAAATTCACGGAAAACACGGACAACCCATCCATAGCCTATGGGATATACGGTTTCATTGAAAGCTCCCCATAGATCAAGACCCGCATGGTGATGTCCGGGTTTGTAGCTCCTCCTGTATTCCCCGTAAACGCCAACCACGCGTTTCTTGATCAACGGGAAACTCTGTCTATCGGATTCGCTGAAAGGAGAGAAAAATTCATAGCAGGTTATGCTGTCTCTATACGGGCTGAAATCCATCCGGTTGTGAACGCTGGGTTCTCCACTCTGAAAGCTTCCCGCGAATGGGATGGGTAACAAAAAACAGGAACTAATAACGAGTAAGGCAAGAATATTCAGGGGAAAAATAATCCGAGTACCTTGAGTTACCGTTGTCATGGTCATATCACCATTGCATGGTCATATTCCCTGCTCCCTAGTTCCCTTGTGGTCTATTCTTCCTAGAATTGGGCCCTTTCAGCGATGAGACGGTTTAAGATTTTTCCGTAGGCATTTCTGGGGCTGTCACAATTGAAGAAAACGATCACTCCTGTGTCATCCTCAGGAATGAAGAGCATCTGAGTCGAAATCCCGGGGTCCCCGCCGCCGTGCCCCCAGGTCAGTATGCCCCCTTTATATTTTTGTGTATACCAACACAGCCCCCGTCCGAGATGTCTATCCGACAGCATACTCGCGATCGTTTCTTTTTGTAAAATTGGCACGCCCTCGAATGTTCCGCCGTTGATGTACGCCCTCAAGAATCGAGAGAGATCCCGCACGCTTGTCCGGATCAGGCCATCGGGATAGTTGGGGAAACTGTACAGGCAATGGGGGAAAAAGGCGCCCTTTTTTATGGACTGCTTGTCCGGGCCATACCGGGGCAGAAGAGATCTTAACTCCAGGTCTTCAGGTTGTTCGAAATTTTCCGGATAGTAAGAATAGGGGATAGCGTGTCGGCTAACATCGATATCGGCCAAATGCCAGCCTGTCTGTGTCATTTCCAAGGGAACAAAGATGTGTTTTTTGCAGTAGTCGGCAAAATCCATACCAGAAAGGACTTCGGCCAGGTAACCCAGCAGCCCGTATCCCACGTTGGTGTAAGCCCTGGGCCCCCGCGGGATTTTTATTGTCCCGGGTTTCCAGGTGTGGAAATTCTCCCTGGCATCATAGTATTTGCCCCCAGGAGTGAAATATTCTGTTATCCAGTCCTTGAGCGAAATAGTCGGATCGCCGCAGGCATAGCTTTTTCCGTAGGCTTGGCCGTCCTTGATGGAGGATTTGTGAGTCAGGAGCTGACGAAAAGTGATGGGGTCGTCCGGAAAGGCAGGGTTTCTAACCTTGAAAGAAAGATATGTATTGACGTCATCATCCAGCTTGAATTTGCCTTTCTCCCAGAGCTGCATGACGGCTGTGGCTGTGATGGTTTTCGAGATCGAGCCTATGTTCTGGATCGTATCTTCAGTCATGGGAATCTTGTTCTCGACATCCGCCCATCCGTATTGGTTGGCCCAGACAAGTTTATCTTTTTTGACGATGCAGGCGGAAAAGCCGGGAATATGGTTGGCTTCCATTGTTTCTGAGATAAATTCATCCAGATTAGATTGATCGACAAATGCTGAGGAATTGAAAACGACAACCAAGGAGGCCGCTATGACTGAGGAAAGAATTTTCTGGCCTAGATGTTTTGATTTAGGCATATTGTTTCCTTTCTTTTGATGACTCACGAGGGGGTATTATACATCATTCATCGGATGTTTTGTCTAACGTGAATGTTTGAAAACGTTTCCGTTTATCATAACAAATTTGACGTTGCGCAAAGCCTTGATGTTTTCCAACGGATTTTCAGCACAAGCGATGATATCGGCTCTCATCCCTGCTTTTATGTTCCCTCTAATTTTTCCCATATCAAGCATGTCAGCCGCACGGACAGTCATGGCGCGAAGGATGTCTGCAGCTGGGACCTTCGCTTCCAGCCAGGTATCGAGCAGTGTAAGGGCAGCGCTTCCTCTTGTGTGTCCTGGAACCTCGACAACCACATCCGATCCAAAAGCCATCTTGACGCCCATTGCGTGAGCTCTTCTAAGGCGGTCGATAATTTTGGGGTAATACGTCATTATTCCGTAAACGTCCCAGACCTCTTTCGAAATGTCGGTTCCGCACAACCAGACACCCTTCTCTTTAGCCATGCTCAAGGCCTCATCGCTCATGATAAAACCGTGTTCGATCGAGGCCAGCCCTCCTTCGATGGCGTTCCTTGCTCCCTGTTCTGTCAAGCAGTGGGCACAGACTTTGACACCGCATGCCGCTGCCTCTTCGACCATGAAACGGACATCTCCGGCGCTGTAGATGTACCTTTGATCATCGATCACGATTTTGATCCAATCGGCACCAAGATGGAGATTTTGTCGTATTCCTTTTCTTATTTCATCCCGAGTATCAGCTTCGATGTAGTCGATGTCCGGATAGCGCATGTGCTCGAAATTCATATGGAGCTGACCGCCCATGGGGGCTATGATTTTTCCGGAGACCAGCATATTAGGTCCAGGAAATTTTTCTTGATCGATCGCTCGTTTCAAGGCCACATCTGCGTAATGCCCTGCATTGCCCACATCTCTCACGGTTGTGAATCCGGAATCGAGATAGGTCCTTGCGTTCTCCACTCCCTGCAGGGCTCGATCTGGTGTAGTTTTTGTCAGATAATAGGCCAGAAAACCGAATCCCTTGGTTCCCTTCAAAGGCACCATCTCGCAGAGATGAGTGTGGCAATCGAAGAGGCCCGGCAGCACGGTGTGCTTCGAAAGATCTATGATTTTGGCTTTGTCCGGGATTTTTATATTCGCCCCAATTTCCTTGATTGTATGGCCTTCGATCAATATAAGGACATTCTTTTGGGTCGTGGCGGTCTCGGGATCGATAACCCTGCCAGCTTTAATGACTGTAACCTGAGTCCCGCTCAGGATCGAGCCGAAGAGAATCAAAAAAAGTATCGTTCGGACGAATGTTTTTAAATTTGCCATTTTATGCCTCCGGGTTGGACATTGCTGTCACTATAATTAATCTGTCATGTAATCACAAGCAATGAATGGGATCGGATGAGGCCTTTTATCCTGGGTTGTTTGTATCATATTTCTCCTTTTCCACAGTTTTGGAGACATGGTTAATATGTCCGAAGAATGGAACTTTATTGTGTCATTGACGTAATCTATATTGCATCTCAATTTCGATTGGGAGGTCAAATTGAAGCGACAAAGTATATCCTGTTTGATTTTGGCTCTTTTTGTGCTCAGTACCAGCCTGTTGGCTTACGAGGCTAGCGGTGGAGGCAAATACGAGGCACTGGTTGGGGAGTATGAGTTTGAATATCAGGGCCAGGTCATGGTCATCACTTTCAAAGAAGAAGCCGGGAAGCTCCTGGCCGCCCCTCAGGGTGAGGAATTTATCGAGGTTGATCCCGTTGAGGGAGAGGACATGATGTTCGACGTGACCACACCCCAAGGTCAGTACTATGAAATTCTTTTTGCCAAAGACGAATCGGGAAAAGTCAATCTGTGCACTCTGATCACGATGAGCCTGGAGATAGAAGGAGTCAGAGTAAACGAATAGGTAACTGCCCGTAATCCGTGATTGCTGGTGAGAACAGAGCAGTAAACCTTTTCTTCCTGGCCGGATCAGGGTTTGCAATCTTGATCAAAGCGGATTAAGGTTGGGAATTCCATCTTTATTTCCCAGTTTGCATTGAATATAATGCCAATAAAGTTGTCTTTTGGAGGCAAAAGTGACAAAGGTTTTTCGGAAAACAAGTGTGGCTCTAACTTTGACTTTATTTGTTCTCAGCGCTTCGCTCATTGCTTTTTATCAAGAAGATGCTGAAAAAAAGTATGCCCCTCTTATCGGTGACTATGAGTTCGATATGCAGGGACAGGTTATGATTGTTTCTTTCTGGGTGGAGGAGGGCAAACTCTGGGGAGCCCCCGAAGGCGAATCACCGGAAGAATTGGAGCCCGTTGAGGGGGAGAATTTGAAGTTTGAAATTACCACCGCGAACGGCCAGTTCATGGAGCTGGAGTTCGTCAAAGACGACTCGGGCAAGGTCGCCAAATGCATCGTCCTGACCATGGGAATGGAAATGGAGGGTGTCAAGATAAAATAAACCAAGCTGCTGAAGCCAGAGTGATATACCTGCGATTTGAATCCGAAATCCAGGCTGTTTAATGTTCAAAAAAACTCCTTTTTACATATTTCTCATTTTTCGAAGTTAGAGGGTTCGTATCCACAGAGGAACCATGATATCAGCAATTTGCTTTTATCGCTGGGATTACGAGCCCGTATTCACATTTTCCATTTTTGATTAGACAATAATTCAGAAAAATTTTCTGAAATATTTTCTTGACATTTATGTATAAAGTATACTATATACAACTGTGAATGAGCACATTTCCGATAATTTCTGCTTTTTTAATGGCTTGCCAAAATCGGTATGATACAAAAGAGCAATTTTCACTCCCGTGGATATCAAATAAGCCACGAATTACATTTTAAATCTTTTAAGGAGGGCTTTGTATGAAAAAGGAATTATTAAAAGGTATTCTGATTTTATCGCTATCCGTGTTTCTTATTCTTCCCTGTCTTTTCTCTGCTGTCAAAGGCACTCTGCGGGTTCAGATTTATGACGAAGAAGGGAGTATTCTTCCAGGCGCTGAAGTTTCAATCTCCAGCCCTGACATGATGGGAGTTAAGACTTTGATTGCCAATGAGAAGGGCGAAGCTGTGTTCATCAGTTTGATTCCCTCACTGTATGAGGTCAGAACGACGTTACAGGGATTTCAAGAGGTCATTTCCAAGGATGTGAGGGTTAAGCTGGGCAAAGAAACCGTGCTCAGTGTTGAAATGAGTATGGCCGCTATTGAGGAAAGCCTCACTGTCGTGGCTCAATATCCTACCGTCGATACAAAAAGTACGACAATTTCCGACCATGTCTCGAGTGAATTGGTGGAATCTCTTCCTGTTGCGCGCGATTTTGTGGGGTATGTCCAGTTGGTTTCAGGAGCCAATATGATCCCGAATTCCGGCGGACGTGATACGGGAAACGATCCTGTCGGCAAGGGTGGGATCAATTACAATGCCCGGAACGCGTCGCTTGGAGGCTCGGATAATCTTTACAGCCTCGAAGGTGTGGATATCACCGGTATGAGCAGCCAGAAGGCCGGGATGACCTTCAACAACGAAGTCATTCAGGAAGAGCAGGTCATCACATCGGGCGCCTCAGCCGAATTTGGCGGTGGCAAAGGCGTTATCACCAACATCATCACCAAGTCGGGGGGCAACCGATTCTCCGGATCGATCAATTACTACCTCCAGAAAGAAAGCTTCTGGGGTGGGTTCAAGGGCTTGGCCGCTGAAGACTCGCGCCTGCAGACCTACAAGGATGACAAGTACGATACGGCTGCGACGTTGGGAGGACCGATCCTCAAGGATAAATTGTGGTTCTTTGTCTCCGGACAGTACCGGAACAACTCCAGCGAGTTCCAGCTCACAGAAATCGCATCTCCCACGCTTGAGACAACAGATTATTCACAGAAGCGGTACAACGGATTCGGAAAGCTGACATTCCAACCGACCGGGAGAGATTTGTTGTCTGTTATCTTCTTCAGGGATCAGTATGATATCCTCGGATCCCGAAGCGTGAACAGTCCCATTGGTCGACAGAATATCTCAAAAAACCACTATACATCCATCTCGATGCAGTATCAACGCATCTTCGGCGTCAATTCCATCCTGACCGTCAACTATGGTCATTATGGAGTCGCTAACAAGAGAGAGCCGCGCTTCCCCGATGCCGGCCCATTCGAGGACCTGAGATTCCTTCCCGGGGCGAGGCCAATGGCCTATGAATCCCAACTCGGAACGGCACCGACGGTCTCCGACAACGCGAGCAAACGGGATCAATACAGCGTGTCCTTCGAACACTACATAGGGAACATGCGGCTGAAAGCCGGGGCTACCTACATTAACGAATCTGACAGGTCCTATAGTCATATCATCGGGAATGAGCAGCTCACTTCTCTCGCACCTTATCTTTCCGGATGGAATTTCATGGATATTGTTAATGCCGGGATCTATTCCTACAGCGATTTCCGGAACCTGCTTCTCCCGAGACTGAACTCCCAGTGGGACAGCACGTCCGAATTCTACGATTTCAATCACGACGGCGTCGTGACCGAGGAGGAACTGGGGACGGCGACCTTCACTGCGCAGAGCCCCAACGGCATATATCTCATGCGATGGTTTGAGGAGCACGAAGGCAGAAACACGGTCCGAGCCCGCCGCTGGACGGGATATCTCATAGACGATTGGCGGATCAGCAAGGAATGGACCCTGAACGCGGGGATTCGGTTTGAAAACCATAACTACCTGGACTCCAATGGAGACGAGCTCCTCCATATGAAGACGGAGTTGCTGCCCCGGATCGGCCTGTCCTGGGACATCGGCGGACGCGGCAGGCAGAAGCTCTCATTGTTTTATGGACACTACACCGACCCGATGGACTTCCGGCGAATCCATAACGCGGGCGACATATCCGGACAGGTACGGGTTCTCGATCTGTGGCTGGCCAACAGCTGGTACACCACCAAGAGGCGGGGGTCGGTCGAGCATCGAGGGTTCTTGTTTGCTGCGGGCCTCAAGGACCAGTTGTCGCGGGAATTATCCCTGACGTATGAGCATGACCTGGGCAACCAATTCTCATTGGCCGCGCAGGCCTACTATCGCGGTGACCGGCGGATCGTTGAGGATGTCGATTGTTTTCTGTATTGCGAAACACTGGTCGGAGATCCCCTTTGGGGGGATCTGGCCCTCTCCTGGGAAGAGTTCGGATACCCTGCCTCGGGGCCGCCTGAAGGGGCCACCTATTTCATCGCCAACTTGGTCGGTGCAAAGAGGGACACCTATGGCCTTGATCTCGAGTTGGCTAAGAGATTCAGCGACGGATCCAGCTTTACCGCTCAGTACTCCTTCAAGGACGCGAGGGGCAACAGTGTCAGTGACAAAGAAGCCCTACACTATGGTGACATGCCGGAGCTCGATCCCAGGAATCCCTGGATGTGGGGCCCCTTGCCGGGAACAATTCCGCATATTTTGAAGTTCTTCGGCACGTACAGGACTCCGATCGGACTGAACGTAGGAGCCATTTTCTACTGGCAATCCGGGATTATCTATACCGAGTCCCATATGCAGAGGGACGACTATATTAACTGGCCGTTGAACAGCCAGTGGTCGGAGCTGGCCCAGAGCGGACAGGAGAGAGGTCCGTCATGGTACAACGTCGATCTCAAGCTCAGCTATCCGGTGAGATGGCGGGGGACCAGCCTGGAGCTTTTCCTGGACGTCTACAACCTGACCGACAACCAAGCTGGCTGGTTCGTCGAGCCGTCCAGAAACAATGCCCAATGGGAATACCAACAGATCAACAGGGTTCTGAGTCCCCGGAGGATATACTTAGGCGCTAGATTCAGATTCTAGTTTTAGATCTCAATCCGGGCTCCTGATAAGAACCGGGAGTATAGGCCCAGAGGTCTTTCAGGTCAATCCGAAAAGTAGGGGATTGACAAGGTCAGAAAATCGGCAAAATTTCATATCCAAATTCTAGGGATTTTCTATGAACCAATTTGAGGGAAATCCAGAGAGCGCTAATTTGCTTCGCGACGACTCAACGATCTCATGCTAATCATTGGGTATTGATGGCTTGCCCTCCTTAAAAGGGGAAGCGTAGGCATAGAAGACAACATTTATTGTGAATCGTTATTTGCAGCATTAAATGTAGAAATGATGAGGTTTTCTGAGTCAAAAATCCAGTGAACTTCCTTCAAATACTGTTCCACACCCCGCTTGTCTTTCTTTTTGAATAATTTGAGAATCTCTTTATGTTGATTGTTATTTCGTTGCAATATCTTAAAAAGGATGTCTTCCTTTTGGTGCTGATAATAGGCCTTTTTCATAAAACGTTTCTTAAGCGAGGCGATGAGTTTACCGAGCTCGACGTTGGCGCTCGCAGCAATGTATTTGCCATGGAAGGTTCGTTGGGTTTCAAAATATTGATGGATGTTCCTGTCTTTGATAGCTGAATCCATTTTTATGATTAATTTTTGCATCGATTCCAAATCGCTCTCTGTAAGTCTGTCCACGGCATCGTAAGCTGCAAGTCCTTCCAGGCTGCCGAGTATTTTGTATATTTCTTCTATTTGTTTTTGATTGATTTCCCTAACGATGAATCCCCTTCGTTGAAGCCTCTTGATGTAGCCTTCATTTTCGAGCTGAACCAGCGCTTCCCTTATCGGTGTCCGGCTTACGTTCAGGTCTTTACAAATTTGATTTTCATTCAGTTTTTCATTAGGCCGAAGGCTTCCTGAGTTAATTTTTTTATAAAGATACTCATAGACAAGCTCCTTGAGCGACCTATATTTCAACATGTTATGCCTCCCAAATGCAGTATATTATCAATAGACAGGAGTTCTCCAGTCATCGTGATCTGAGTCGACACCTCGGACGAGATTCATGTAGCTCTGTTTTATCTCTTTTGTACGTGAACCCACATTCCCGTCAGCAATTTTGTGCCTGTCAACGGCTATAATCGGCACTACTTCTGTGGCTGAGCCGCAATAAAAGACCTCTTCGGCCACATAGAGTTCCGATCGATCAATCTCTCGTTCGATCGTATGGAGTCCGTGTTTCTCGAAGAAGAGCCTGATGAGTGTATCTCGGGTTATACCTTCCAGAATATTGCTTGTCACCGGCGGTGTTATAGGAGTGCCGTTCCTGATGATAAAGACGTTCGATCCTGCTCCCTCTGAAACCTTACCGTTTTCATTCAAGATAATGACGTTATCATATCCATCGAGATGCACCTGTATCCCCGCCAGTCGGCTGTTCTGATAATTTCCAGAGCACTTTATCCTAGGCGGGGTAGAGTTGTCTGAGATTCTTCGCCACGAACTGACGGCACAGTTCAGGCCCTTTATTGATTTTTCGGATATACGGCCCATGGGCAGTGCGGCGATCGCGGCTCCTATGGGATTCATGGAAATCATCGAACCGTCATCCGAGAGAACGAAAACCATTATCCGGATATGGATATCTTGACGAAACTCATTTTTCTTGATCACGCCGACAATGTGCTGCTTGAATTCTTCAAAAGAATAGGGCGGTTCCATCCAAGTCATCTCCATTGAATGGAACAACCGCTTGATATGGTCGTCAAGGCGGAAAAGGTAGAGTTGATCTTTAGAATCCACCCAATATCCGCGCACGCCTTCGTAAACTGTGGCGCCGTACTTAGCTGAGGGGGTGAGCACGTGAATTTTCGCATCTTCATAGGGTAGATACTGTCCATTCAAAAAAATGTATTTTGCTTTGGTATCCGGCAAATGCAATCTCCTTATCTAATATATCTTATTTAAAATGCATTATGAATACAATATGCATTATGAATACAACCTGATTCCTTTTGACATATCCTTTTCGAAATCCTGTAAGTTAACCATGTGTAACTTAGCTATATAAAAACTGAGGATTCAATTAGGGTTCCAAAAATGACCATTCGACTGATAATTGACAATTTTTTTAGTATTTCAATGACATAAAGATGCGATGGCATTTCTCTTGTATCAATCGCCCTTAAAATATAAATGCACACAGTATTAAATATACACAAGGTTGTCATAAATTTGACTTGACACGATTCCTTGATTCATATACAACTATGTTGTATATAAAATACATTATACAAAAAAAATATTCCATATTCAACGGAGTATCTTCATGGGACTGACAATTGCAGAAAAAATCCTCTCCAGGGCTTCTGGAACAAAAGCGAAAGCCGGAGATATTGTAACTGCAAACCTTGACCTGGTTATAGCCCATGACGGCTTGGATTCGGTCTATAATATTTTAAAGAGGGAGAATGAAAAGGTATGGGATAGTTCGAAGATATTCTCTTCTCTCGATCATAACGTTCCGCCGCAAAACGAACGGGTAGCGGCACGGCTCAAGCACATGCGGGAGATTGTGAGGGAACTGAATATCCAACATTACTACGGCGAGAATACCGGTATTGCCAACCAAATCGCGGCTGAAAAAGGGTTCATCCGTCCGGGATTATTGATTGCTGGAATCGATTCCCATGTTGTAACCTATGGAGCCTTTGCGGCAGCCAGCACAAGTTTTGGTTTTACGGAAATTGCCTTCATATTCGCCAGAGGTAAAATCTGGTTTAAAGTGCCCTCGACCATTCAGTTTGACTTAAGAGGGAGTCTGCAGAAGAGAGTGATGTCCAAAGATATCATTCTCCACATTGCCGGTTGCCACGGCATGAATATCGGTAATTATAAGTCTCTCGAATTCTCGGGTGAGGGTGCAGAAAGCTTGTCCATGGATGGCCGAATGGCCGTTAGCAATATGTCCATAGAGTTGGGTGCAAAGTTCGGTCTGTTTGAAGCAGATGAAAAAACAGTGCGCTATCTCAAAGAGCACGGAGTGGATGATGTGCAGGAATTCCGGGCAGACCCGGATTCGGAATACGAAGCCGTTTTTCCGATCGATATTCGCCACCTGGAACCTCAATTGGCCCTGCCGCATTCCGTTGAGAACGTCAAAGCCGTATCCTTATGCGAAGGTATCCCGATTGATCAAGCATTTCTGGGGACATGCAGCAACGGGAGGTTGGAAGATCTAAGAATCGCTGCAGATATCGTGAAGGGAAGAAGGGTTGACCGGTTTACGCGTTTTTTGGTGATTCCGGCTTCCTGGGAGATTTATCTGCAGGCCCTGAGGGAAGGAATCATTGAAACTTTGATTCAGGCCGGTGCCATTATAGCCAATGTGGGGTGTGGACCGTGCATGGGATTGCATACGGGTATACTGGCTGCTGGAGAGAAGTGCATCTCTACTTCCAACCGGAATTTTCAGGGACGGATGGGAAGTTACGATGCTGAAATTTACCTGGCGTCTCCAGCCACGGTGGCTGCCTCCGCTCTTCGTGGAAAAATCACTGATCCCAGGAATCTTTGAGAAATGAGGACAAATGAAAAAACGATTTAAAGGGAAGGTCTGGAGATTCAATGACAACATTAACACGGATGTCATTACGCCGGGGAAATACGAAAACCTTCCTATGCCGGAAATGAGTCTTCATTGTCTCGAACCTGTAAACCCGGATTTTGCGGGCTGTGTTGCTGAAGATGACATCCTGGTAGTGGGAGAAAATTTTGGCTGCGGATCGGCGAGAGAGATTGCCCCTCAGGCATTGAAATACCTCAAAATTGGAGCCGTGATAGCCAAAAGCTTTTCCCGGACTTTTTTTCGCAACTCTGTTGCAATCGGCCTCCCGGTCCTCATCAGCGAAAAAGCGGCAGCACTTACATCGGCTGGGGATAAGCTTGAGGTTGATCTTGAGCATTCTACGGTCATCAATATCAGTTCAGGGGTGAAAATTCCTGTGGAGCCGCTGGATGAGCTTCTGTACGGAATTTTGATGAACGGGGGAATATTTTCCTCTTTTCGGAATACATGATTCGTGGAATACAGATCCAGGTTTGAAGACGAGATGCCACAAATCAAGGGAGAGGATTAGATGAACATAACCGAAAAAATTCTGGCCAAAGCGGCAGGCAAAATGTCCGTCAAGCCCGGTGATATCATAGAGGCCAAAGTGGATATGGCTATGAGCCATGAAAAAGCCGGGCCTGGCTTTTTCGACAATTTTGAAAAACTGAACCTGAGTATATGGGATAAGGATAAGGTTATCGTTGTCGGGGACCACGCCGTGCCGCCGAGCAACATTTATTCAGCCGACTGCATATTAAAAACACGAAAGTTCGTTCGCGAGCATGAAATCGAAAACTACTACATGGGAAAAGGCATATGTCACCAGATCATGCCGGAAGAAGGATTCATCCGTCCGGGGACAGTCATAGTCGGGGCGGATTCACACACCGTGACCCAGGGAGCTTTTGGGGCTTTCGCTACAGCGGTCGGTTCTACGGAAATGGCTGGGCTTTTTGCCAAAGGGTCACTCTGGTTTCGTGTGCCTGAGGCTCTTAAGTTCGATCTCAGCGGTCCCCTGCCGGAACTTATTTATGGGAAGGATCTGATTTTGAAAATTTTTGGTTTTTTAGGCATCGATGGGGCGACTTACAAGACCATGGAGTTTGTGGGAACAGCCGTCGATGAGTTGAGCATCGACAGCAGAATGGCGCTTTGCAACATGGTTGTGGATGCCGGGGCCAAAAACGGGATTATCAATCCTGACGAAAAGACCTATGACTATTTGGAAGGAAAAGTGGACCTTCCAGACGAGGCGTTGATAAGCGATTCCGACGCGTCATATGCCAAGATATTTGATCTCGATATTTCGAACCTCGAACCCCAAGTTGCCTGTCCTCACAGCATGGATAATGTCGAGAATGTCGGTGAGGTTAAGGGAGTTAGAATAGATCAGGCATTTATAGGGACCTGTACTGGAGGTCGTATGGAGGATTTCCGGGTGGCGGCACAATTTTTACGAAATCATAAAGTTCATCCGGATGTTATGCTTGTCATCACTCCTGCCTCAAACCGCATCCTAAAAACGGCACTCAAAGAAGGACTCATCGAGACCTTTATCGATGCCGGCGCTATGATCACAAATCCCAACTGCGGCGCCTGCGGAGGAGGGGGAATGGGTGTTCTCGGGAAAAATGAAGTATGCATCAGCACGTCTTCCCGGAACAATAGAGGGCGTATGGGTCATGTCGACAGTCAAATATATCTGGGATCGGCGGCCACTGTTGCCGCTTCAGCTGTTCGTGGAGAAATTGTCGATCCCCGGGAAATGGAGCGTACACTCTAAATAAGGATAGGAGCCATGATTATACAAGAGAAGGTTTTGGCCAAGCTGGGAGATAACATCGCTACGGAAATGATAACAGCATCAGCCTATGTCACATCCTCTGAACCTGAAGAGCTGGGAAAGATTGCCTGCAAAGGCATAGACCCCGATTTCGTCAATAAGATGAGACCCGGAGGAATTTTGGTCGCCGGGAAAAACTTCGGATGCTCTTCGAGCCGGGAGTGGGCACCGGTGGCACTCAAAGCTGCCGGCGTCAAGCTCATACTGGCTGAGTTTTTTGCCAGAATATTCTACCGAAATGCTATCAATATAGGTCTTCCTATCGTCGAATGTGCAGGGATATCGAAAAAGCTGTCGGTGGGAGATGAAGTTAAGATGGATTTGGCAAAAGGGGAAGTGGAGATTATCAAGAATGGAGAGAAGCTTCCCACCACGCCCATGCCCCCGTTTTTGATCGAACGCATAAACAAAGGAGGATTGATTCCTCAACTTGAGGAAGAATTCTGCCGCTCCTGAAAGCGGCTGTTTTTCGTGATTAGCAAGTTATTTTTAATGAGGGTAGGATGAAAGAAGAGCTCAAATTACGAAGACGAAAATTTTTGCATAGTATGGAGGAGAGAGGGCTAAAGGCCGTATTGGTTTATGCCAGCATGCTGAGGAAAGAGAATCTCCGCTACCTGACTAATTTCAATCCTTTAGAGCCTGGGACCTTAGCACTTTATGCCGCTTCGGGGAAAAGTGTTTTAATGGCGCCAACAAACACAGAAGCGCTCAGAGCACAGGAAACAGCGTGGACTGACGAGATTGTCTCTTTTGATGGGGATATCTCGAGCGCCGTATCGACTCTGAAAAAATTCAATATCAAAGGCAAGCTGGGGATAGTGGGTTGGGAATATGTGCCGATGGAATGGATAAACGAAATGAGGAACTTTATTCCTCATATTGAGATGCTTGACGCAACAGCTCTTGTGCATCGGCTTAGAGTGATCAAATCGGCATCCGAGGTTCAGAAAATAACCAAGGCCGCACAAATTGCGGATGCGGCTTTTGACTATCTTGTTTCAAACATGAAGCCTGGAATGCGAGAATACGAACTCATTGCCCTTACGGAATACAAAATCCGCCAATCCTTCGGTGAGGACAATTTCCAGTTGTTGGCATCGAGTCAGGGCGAATCCCGAGCTATGCATCCGGCGACGAACAAAACCATAAACCCCTGTGATCTCTTCTTGACGGAAATTTCTCCCCAATTCGAGGGCTATTACGCCCAAGTGTGCAGGACAGTGGTGGTGGGAGAGATTTCCAAAGATAGGCAGAAGGCGTATGACATCCTGTACAGAGCCCAACAGAGGGGAATCGAAGAAGTCCGGCCCGGAATGACGGCCTCGGACTTGGCCAAGGTTCAAAATGACGTTTTCCGGGAAGAGGGCTATGCTGAATTTGTCTCAGCAAAATACACACGGGGCAGGGGCCATGGCATCGGACTCTATATAGACGAAGAGCCTCTACTTGCTGAGGGAAATGATTATCCCCTGGAGGAAGGAATGGTGGTTATGATTCATCCCAACACCTACCTTCCTCTATCAGGATATATAGTCCTGGGCGATCCTGTTTCGATTACCAAGGACGGCGGAAAGCGTTTGAACAATTCGGAGAGGAAATTGATTTCCATATGAAAAATGTAAAGGTGACAAGACCATGAAAAGAGGATTGATTCAATGGAATAAAAATGAAGTCCCTATAGAGGAATTCGAAACCCGGATTGAAAAAACTAAGAGTTTGATGGAGTCTCAAGGCGTTGAAATTCTTGCCATTTATGGGGATGCATGTCAATCGAACAACCTCTCTTACCTGACGAATTTTTTTCCCTATGCGGATACAGGAATTTTCGTTCTGCCCATGAATAACACGCCGAAAATTTTCACGACTCATGCTTACCGCAACATGCCATGGTTCAACACCATCACATGGGTGCAAGATATTGTATGTACCGATGATATCGGCACAGAGAGTGCCATGTACTTGAATACTTTCGATTTGACAGGGAAAAAAATAGGAATCGTAAATCCATGCTCTTTTCCCTTCCCCATTTATTCAATTCTTAAAGAAGAAATCTCGAGTGATTTCATTGATCTCACGAAGGATTTCGAAAAAATCCGGATGGTCAAGACAAATGTTGAAAAGGAATTTACTAAAAAGGCCGCGCATATTGCCGGATTGAGTTTGGACAGAGTCAAAAAGACATTCCGTCAAGGAGTCTCGGGTTATGACTTGGCAGCGGAGGTCGAACTCGTCTCAAGAAAGAATGGGGCCGAGGATGTTCTGTGTCTCATACAACCGGATAATTCGCTTTCCGGTCTTTCTCTTCCCACCTCGGATCCTATCGCGACGATGTGCTCTGTGGAGATCAACGTGGAATTCCAAGGTCAATGGGCCAAATTGGGACAAACACTGATTTCTACGGATGCACCGAAGGAAGTTGCTGTCAAACTTGAAGAATTAACCCAATGCTATCAAAGTGCCGTAGTGAAACTCCGAGTAGGGATCTCTTTTTCCTCATGGGCAAATGGATTGAAAAATCAACTCGAGGGTCATGATAAGTTAGAGAGTATCGAGATATATTCTGATCCCGGGCTTGAGCCTTATTGGGCTATCCACAGAAATACAGATGGAGTATTTCAGAATGGCATGGCTTTTTACACCAGGACAATTTTAAGATTGAAGGATAAACTCCATCTGACGTTTTCTGATACATTTACGATCGGAAGCGATGGGGTTACTTCTCTAAGGGCTTTTTAATAAGAGAAGGTTAGACAAACAGTCTATTTCTTGAGGAATAATTTGTGTTGCTGTAAACTTGAAATCTTATGATGATAATATTTAAAGCAAGTATTCTTTGGTTCATTACTGTCTTTCTTTTCTGGCCGTTATCAGGGAATTTAAAAGAATGCCTCGATTCAAGTCATGTCCAAGAAAGACAATTAGAAAAAATCCAACAGCCAGAATTTGATGTTGAATTGACCATCACTAATGTGGATGTCATCGTCACGGACGGAGAGGGAAACAGAGTAACCGGACTCAAACCTGAGAATTTTGAGCTCTATGAGGATGGAATTCTCCAGAAATTGACAAATTTCTATGAGGTTAAAAGCGCCCGGGTTTTCGGGCCGGCCTCTGAGGGTGTGAGTCCAAAGGACGAAGTTGAATCGCGAATCCAGGAAATAAATGCGACCAAAATGGAGAACAGAATAATATTCTTCTTCGACAACTGGCATCTCCATCCTATGAACAGAAACTGGGTTGCTGGAAAGATTGAGGATTTCATCCGCCAAAATTTTGGAGAGGGCAAAGGAAATCAGGGTATGGTTGTTTTTTTGGATCGCAGGCCCGAGATTCTTTTGGATTTCACTCCTAGCCCTGACGCTCTTATTCGTGCCCTCGATAAAGTTAAAAGCAGAGCCGGAGCAATTCTTTCCAGGATGAGGACCGTTGAAGACCTGAGTCGGGAGCTGAACCGGATCGCTACAGAATCCGGTTCGACGGATGATTATGAGAAGTATCAGCATTCGATGTCTTTTGCCCGAAATTTTGTCGAAGAGAAAATGCACACACTGAACTTCGCACTCAAATCTCTTGATGCTTTTATGAGCTATCTCAGCGGCATAAAAGGACGGAAAGTGTTGCTTTACATTTGTGATGGCTTGACGATAAATCCGGGTGAGGAAATTTTCGCTTTTATTGAACAGGCCTATCCTTTTGGAGACGCCCGCGCTGAGGCCATGAATTATGATGCGACTCAAACCTTCAAGGAATTGACCGCCCGAAGCAATGCCCATGAAATCTCGTTATATCCCCTGAATGCTGAAGTGTTCGAATCTGGAATCGACTCTGCAGACAGGGACAAGAGCTGGGTTAATCGCTCTGCTAGTGCCAGTCTGTATAGAACGAATCCAGCATATAAAAATCAAGCCCTCAACATGATGGCCGAACAGACAGGAGGGAGTGCGGTCTTATCCAGCGGAAATATTGAATCGGGGCTAAAAACAGTTGCAAAGGATCTCAACTATTACTATTCCCTCGGATACAGGTCTCATTACAGACCCGACGGCCGGTATCATTCAATCTCTGTCAAGTTGGCCGGTGTTGATGAGAAGTACACCCTGCGGATTCGTAAAGGGTATGTGAAATCATCTCCCGAGGAAAGGATTGCTGATAATGTTTTAGCCAGACTCTTCGTTCCGCATGGGGAGAATCCTTTAGGGGCACAAATTCTTGATCATCATGACGAGAAGCTTCCTAACGGCAAAATTAAGTTCGAGCTCAAACTTCTCATCCCGCTAAAAAACATTTCTCTGCTTCCCAAACAAAGAGAGTATGTTGGAAACATAAAGATCCATATTGCTTTTCTAGACTCGAAGAATTTCTGGTCTGATCCCTATGAGCTGAATCAGGAGATCCGAATATCCGAAGAGGACTATGCAAAGGCACGGACACGCAATTATCCCTACATTGCGGAACTGCATCTTGAACCGGATAACTATGTGATTTCCATTGCCATCAGCGATACTGCGGCAAAAGTGACCACATATCTGCAGGTTTATAGAGACCTCAGAAGTTAAGAGGCCTGAGTTTTAGAGCCACAGCGCATCGCCATCATCGGCCACATAATACCCTTTGGCTTCAATAGCCTTCCTGATGGATGTATCCCCGCTCAACAGTTTAGAACTGTGGTTAAAATGAATAAAGATAATCTCTGTTTTTTTTGTTTTGACGATGTCTTTAAAAAAGGACATGCTCTCTGTGATGAGCGGGTGTATTTTGGATCCTCTCCTTTCCGAAAAAAAGGTTCCATCCAAAACGGCATAATCAACAGACGCGACAATATCGAGAAAACGCTCCTCCCATTGATCGATGTCCGGAATAAAGAGCAGAGATTTATTCGGGCCCTGGATTACAAATCCAGCCATGTCGGAGTGCTTGTCATGAGGCACCTTGACGGCTTGGAAGGAGATCCCCTCGTCGAGCTGAACGGATGTCTTGAATTCAAATGGCATCAGCGTGATGATATTGCGCTGAACCATAAACCGCCAAGGTTCGTTTTCACGAAGGAATTTGGCCATGATTTGTGTGCAGTAAACTGGGAGATTGCGGATGCTCGTTACTTCGGGCCGGAATTGGTACAGGCCCACATAGTGACCGATATCGGCATGGGTGAGTAGTATACCGTCTATCGGATTGCCCTCTGTTCTACGGAATTTCGGGGCAACTCCCTGGATCATCTCGACCTGGCGCGCAGCATCGGGCGTCGCTTCGAACATGAATGATTTGCCGGTGTTGTGATTCAGCACTCCCAGAGAGACGACTTTCCGCGATAGCTCCGGATTTTTCCGGGCGGAGCAGCAGTTGTCACAATAACAGGCCATTTGCGGGAAGCCTCCGTCCTGAGCTGTTCCAAGCACTTTGACCATGACAGAACTTTTCTTCTGCTTCTGCATTTTTTCCATTCCTGCCGGAAAAGATGGTGGAAGTGACTTATGAAGGAGAAACATACCGGCACCTGCAAACAATGATTGATGAATAAACATTCTGCGATCCCATTTTTTATTATACAGGGATTTAAATTGAGTCTTTGGGCTTTTCATTTTGCCTCCTGGCCTTAATTATATCGACTGCTTTTTCAGATCTATCGAAGATGCCATCACATCTTTTTCCAGAGTTTTGGCTGAAAATCAGATGTCTATCTTGAATTTTTCCAGCTTCTTTTCGTCAAGTTCCACACCCAAGCCGGATTTTTGTGGGACCTTGAGCATTCCCTTGACCGGTTCAAGCCTGTTTTCTATGACGGTATCGACGAGTTCTTCCGGCCTGTTGTATCCCGGATCCTCGGGAAAGATAATATTCGGTGTGGAGGCAACCAGATGGACTTCAGCCGCATCGCAGATACCGAGCGAGGCCATGGCTCCTCGATAACACGGGATTCCTGCGGCCTGACAGACTGTGGCAATACGCCGGCATTCCGAAATGCCGTGCATAACGGATTTGATATTGATGATATCCGCTGCTTTGAACCTGATCAGGTTAAAGACATCACGGACATTTCCGACGGCTTCGTCGGCCACGATAGGTGTATCTATCGCCTGGCAGATCTCGGCCATACCGTCTATGTCATGCTTGGATATCGGCTGTTCGATACGCAGAAGATTAAACTCCTCGAGTTGCCGCAGAGCTTTCACAGCAACAGTTCTGGAATAACCCTGATTGGCGTCGACATAAAGGCCGATATCTTGACCGATGGCTTCCCTGACAGCTCGGACGTTTTGGATATCCTGATGTGGATCCAGGCCAATCTTCATCTTTATCAGCTTCATTCCTGCCTCGACGTTAGCTGTTGCCTGTTTTACGATGTCCTCGGTCTTCCCGATTCCTATAGAGTGAATGGGAAGCGGAACTTCCTCCCTAAAAAGTCCGCCCAAAAGTTTATAGACGGGAAGATCCAATGCCTTCCCCATGATATCCCAGAGGGCATACTCCAGGCCGGCTTTGGCGACCGGATTCCCTTTTATCACCCGGTCGAACCGTCCCAGAATCCGCTCGATATCGAACACATCCATACCGATGACTGCCGGCCCGAGATAGCGGTCGATGGCAAACTTGACGCTTTCGACACTTTCTTCAGAGTAAATCGGCAGGGGAGCAGCCTCGCCTATCCCAATGATGTCCTCTTCTGTGTATATTTGGAGGACGACATAACTGCGTTTATCGACAACACCGAAGGATAGTACCACCGGGATATGAAAAGGAATGGTTATCGGGGTTGCTTTGACCTTTGTGATTTTGATTTGCTTCATCGTATTTCCTTTACTGGACTGATTTTTGATTCTAGTAAGCGACGAGACCATGTTTTTCAAGATCCTTAATGAATTTCAGATAGGCAGACGGCTCGCTTCTTCCGTATTCGGCGCTGACCGCGTAATAGATATCAAGAAGGGTTCGTTGCCCGTCCATGAAATTCAAGATCTCTGTTCTTCTGTTGGACCAATTCCTGTCGCTTCGCCCGTAGTTTTGATACCATTCGATTCCTTCACCCATGAGATCCTCGAAGTAAAACTGGGAAATGGGACCGCGAAAAAGTCGTTTGGGAATGATGCGGCTCATGGTTTTTTCCTCTTCGGAAAGTGTGAAGGGTTGGGGTTCGATGCCGTGTGCTCTGCAGAGGTCGCTATAAAAATAGTCAACCTTTTTTTTCTCGGCTGCGGAGAATGAAAGCAGCTCATTTCTCAGAAAATGCGTCAGTTCCCTTATGCGTGAGGTCGATACGAGTCTTTCCACACTCCGGACAGCCTCGATTTCTGCGTGGGTTTGGATGTCTGTAAAGATCTTGGTTTCTTCGAAGACCCTGGCTATTTGGGTTGGATGGGCAGGATTGACGAGAGCAGTGTATAGAGATTTGAGATTCCTTTGGGTTTGGCCGGCTATTCTCTTCAAACTCTGAGCCGCAACTTCCGTGGCCAGCCTCACGGTGCTTTCCTCGCCCGCATCGGCCAGGTGCAGGGCTGCGGCTGTGGTCATGATGCCGATCCTCTTCAGCTCTGTGATATCGATCTTGTCGAGATCATCCATGTGAGTATGGTGGAAGATATCATGGTCGTGTCCGATGTTCACGGTGGGAACGCCGATAGTCGGATCGCTCAACATGAAATGATCACTGCCTCCCTTGAAATTCAACACTCTGTAGTTCAGTTGCTGTCCCGATCCTGATGGTGAGGATAGTCGCAGATCGTCGACCTGATCGATGAGAGATTCTATCAGATCACTGATGAAGCTGGGATTGGAAAATGGGGTGCGGACGAGGGATAGAACGGAGCGTGTTTTGTAGACATCTTCACCGACCATATCCAGGTTCATTCCGGCAATTCCCCGTTTTCCAATCGCTCCATCTTTAGCCAAGTATCCGGCAAAACCGTGCATCTCTCCCACCCAGAGAAACCGGATCGATCGCTTGGGCCTGGATATGACACCCTGTTCGATCAGATTTTTTATCGTGTGGGCTATCTCCAAAAGAGAAGCGGAGCCGCTGTTGTTATCGTTAGCTCCCGGGCTGTAGTGATCCAGGTGGGCGGAGAAAATGATTTCTCTCTCCGGCATTTGAGTCCCTTTGAGAACGGCGGTGACAGTCTGCATCTCTGCATCGAACTGCCTTGCGTCAACCCTGGCGTGAAGCTTGAGTGTTTCACCCCGTTCCAAGAACCCGAGGAGCTTCTGAAACTGGATCCTGGAAAGCGAAAATCCGAATGTTGTTTTTTCTCTCAGGCTTTTATTGCTTCTGAGCCTGTGGAGAGGAATGAGGTTGGGATAGGGCAGCCAGTCTGAGTTGTGGGGTGGAGGTCCTACGACAACTCCCAGGGCTTCCCTTTTCAGCACGGCTTCCCGGTGAACAGTGTTCCCTTCTCCTGTGGCCATGACAATTTTCCCTGCCACATTGATCCGTTCATAATCCTCATCAGAGACACCTTCACCGACGAAAACGGCTTCCCCGGAAACATCGGCGGCATTGCTGTAAACGAAGACACTGACTGGAACATCGGAAAACCGAGTGATTCGCTCCCCTGTATTTTCCAGCCAGAGCTCGGCTTCCTTTATTTCCCACCCCGGCATGCTTCGCCACTGCATATAGGTTTTCTCTCCATCGGCCGCATGTTTTTCAACATTGACTTCGTAGATTCCCAGTGATTTCATATAATCTGTCACATACTCGGCGGCGGCTATGTATCCGGGACTTCCTCCTGAGATGCGGTGGAACTTTGAGAGCTCTCGGATGTGCCCTGCTGTTTTTTCACCCGAATACTCGTTAATCACCGCTCTCCATAGACTCTGTTCGATTAAGGAATCCGGCGATGACGCGCCGTCCATGCTCCCGCCGTACATAACCGCTATGCTGGTTACAACAACAGCAATAGTGAACGACCTTCGAAGCGTTGTCCAAATAGACATCGTTTCTTGCCTCCTGTTTTTTCCCTGTACTGTCAGTCAGTGCGAAAAGGATCGAGCCGACATATATCGCAGCCCCGCTCCCCACTCACGGAAAGATTCATCAGGGCTCTGTAATTTTCGATATCCATATCGTCCTCATTGTCTTTGCCCACACCCGCGAAATAGAGCACTTTGGGAGGCGGGGGAGTGGCCTCTCTCTGGAAGCTGGGAACCCTAATCGTTTTGAACGGCAGTGTATCAGGAGAAATTGCTTCCCCGTTGATGGTAAAAAATATCTCGTATTTGAGATTGTCGTCGGTGGCAAAGGGCTCAAAGTAGGTGCAATTGACAAGAGCCCATTGCCCTTCGATCTTGGCCAGTGCAAAAAAGTGACCGTTTATGGTCACTCCCTCCTTGCGGGATTCGCCAACCGCAGGGCATGCCGTGTTGTAATCTACGGTGTTACACGAGCACACGAACCTGAGTTCTTTCAATCCGGATGCCTTGGCCAGAACGATAAATGTCTTTGTCGCGGTGGTGCAGCCGTCTGTGATTCCGTACTCCACGGCTTCGGCGCCGCTGACGACAAAGGGCAGGTCTTCAGGGTGGATATCCTTTTTCGCGATCACATTTTTGTAGATGTTTAGGTTGTGTTCGGCATAAAAGATCGATCTCAGAAGCTCTTTATGTTTTTTGTATTCGTCGTCCGAAAGAAGCTCTTTGTTCCTCTTTTGTGTGAGCTGTGCAAATTCGGCCTTCAATTCGGAGAGATGCGACCGAAACTCTTCGACGGAATCCGGATTTTCCACCCATTTCTGAATTTTTTGCCTGTCAACCCGGGCAAAAAGAAATTTGTCGTGCATAATTTCAACAATCCTGTGGATCTTATCGAGATCCGAACCGGAGATACCGTGCAACTTGACGAATTCACGGACATTCTCTGTAACCTCCAATCCGTTGTGCAGATATCCCTTTTCCTTATTTGAGGAACAGGAAAGAAGCACGAGGAAAATCAGAAAAAGGGGAAGTGATTTTTTCAAGTCAAGAATCTTCATGCGGCACCTCTTTTAAATCGGATATGCAGAGAGTAAACATTTTTTCGCATCATTTTTTCCAAAGCAGTAATCGCCATATACTCTGCTGCAATGGAGTCACACTGTCCATTTCTTTTATCTCGAAGTGGGGCTCTCGCTTCTCCCCAAGCGCGACAATCTTTTCCAAAAGCTTGTCCCGATGAAAAAGCGTGATCCGGATCTTTTCTCCTGGTTTGTATTGCCCGAGAAGATCGCTCCAATTGTCGAATGAAATGCGCCTTGCATTCAGGGCGAGCAGAATATCTTCGGCATCAATGCCGGAGTCATAAGCCGGCGAATCCGGCCGGACGTAGGATACTCGTAGACTGTTGTCAGCGGTCCTTTCAGTCTCGATTCCCAAATAGGGCATGGATTGCCCTTCTTCAATATGCACTTTCAATCCGAGTGTTTGGAAGAATTCTTGGTAGGGGATATCCGCAATCCCGGCGATATAAGCGGCATAAAAGTCTGAAAAATCGGAACCTGAGATCGTGTTGATAATTTCGAGAAGCTCTGAATTTTTGTAGGTTCTATTCTGTTCAGCATAGTTGTCGAAAAGAAAGCGGAGGACATCATCGAGGCTTTTTTGGTTGTTCGTTTTTTTCCTGATCTCACAGTCAAGCATGAATGCGACCAGTGCCCCTTTGACATAATAGGAAATCGTTGTATCTCGGCGGTTATCGGCTCTGAGCACAACATCCCAACTTGCCTCTTCCAAGCTCATTTTCTTTTTTCCTGGTTTATCCTCGAATTCTTGAATTTTTGCCGCCATATCCTTCAAAAACATTTTTTCGTCCCATACTCCCGACCTGGCGAGAATAAGACTTGTGTAGTAGGATGTAATGCCTTCGGTGAACCAGTGACTCCTGGTTTGGGGAACTTTGCTGTAATCGAAGGGCCCCCAGCCTTCGGGTTTGATGCGTTTGATGTTCCATAGGTGAAAAAATTCGTGGGCTGAGACCGAGATGAATTCGTCATATTTTCTGCGTGCGTGGAAATCCTGTTTGTTGAAGATGATAGCCGTCGAATTACTGTGCTCCACGCCGCTGCGCCTTTCTCTCGATGTCAAGTGGAAAATGAATGTATAGTGGTTATAGGGAAGACCTCCGAATAATTGTTCACATGTACTGACTATGCTTTTGAAATCTCCTATCAAGAAGCTCGCGTCGAAGTTCTCCAGCCCGTAGAAGACGAGGTGGTGGTCTTTGCCCCCGACGATGAAATCATATTGGGTGAAATTACCTATCTCTGTCGGACAGTCGATCAAATGATCATAGCTTTCCGCTTTGAAAGTATGATCTCGGGAAGTTTGTTCTAAACCTGTCGCGATCTTCCATGGCTCGGGCTTTTCTATTTTTAGAGTAACCTTTTCATTTTCAGCACCGATGACGTACATGAACACGGCTGCTCCGTTAAAAAAGGCATGTGTTTCGTCGATATGGCTGGCAATGTTGATATCGTGGAGACTATTGGCGAAAACCCTGTATGTCAGCTTTATGGTGGAATCTTGTTCTGTCATCACCCGCCACGTCTGATAATCGCGTTTCTCCAGCTCAAGTTTATGTCCTTGGCCGTCTGTCGCTTCAACATCCTGAACATTCCGGGCAAAGTCGCGGGTTCTGTTATACCCCGGTATCCAGGCCGGCATGGCAAATTCGATGTAAGGGGTCTTTACTTCTTGAACGGTTAAACAGATCTGAAAGAGATGAGTATGAGGCTGCCTGGCATCGAGGATATAGCTAATCCTGGTTCCTGATTCAGCTCTAGTCGGGAGCGGACTTAGAGCTAAAAGAAGAAGTGCAATGATAATGGTTTTTGACACCGGGTTTTGTTTACTGAGAAATTCAGTTGCTTTTCTTCGCATTATGACGTCCTCTCCATATATTGTAACATCCTTCCGTCGGATCCGCCGGTTCCTCGTATAAATGAGTATATCCATAAGTAAGCGGCCACAAGACAAAAAAACCTTTCAAATTCACCTGCGTTCTTTGTATCATGCGTTCACTTGTATGAGGGACCGTGTCGGCCTCATGAATCGCTGGCCGAAATCTTCCATTTGCAGACCCGGCAGTCAGGGGAACCACTCACAGATAGATTCATGAGAGCCTCGTGGTTTTCGACATCCAAATCGTCATCTTTGTCTTTTCCGACACCGGCGATGAGCAACTGGCTTGGCGGGAAATTCTCTCTCTGATAGCTGGGCATGCGGATCACTATTCCCAGGAGTATTTCCGGAGATACGCTCTGGTTGTCCAGTTCATAAAGAATCTCATAACGGTATTCAGGATCTGTGGCAAAGGGATTGAAATAGGTGCAATTCACCAGGGCCCAGCGACCGTCAATCTTCACCAGGGCCATCATGTGTCCGTCGATTTCAACATTTTCAAAACGGGGTTGTCCCATGTGCGGACAGGCTTTCTTGAATTCAGAGACGTTTGCGCCGACTATAAAACGAATTTCGGAAATTCCGGCCGCCTTGGCCAAACAAATGAAAAGATGGGCCATAGTGGTGCATCCATCCCTTATGCGATGCTCGATGGCTTCACTTCCGCTGACCACGAAAGCCATGTCCTGAGCCACCATATTTTTGTTTTGTATGAGATTTTCATGAACGCGCACATTGTGAATGTCATAATAGATCTGGCGGAGAAGATCCTTCCTCTCCCTATGTTCTTCCTCGGTGAGGACCCGTTCCAGACGAAGGTTGTTAAGTTTGTTCAGGCGTTCTTTTTTCTTTTCGAGATCGCTCTTGAACCCTTGGACGGAAGCAGGAGCCTTAACCCACTTTTTTTGCAGGGCTCTGTCGGTTTTGATAAATAGAAAAGCATCGTGGGTGACTTCGATAATCTTTTGGACGATTTCTATGTCGGAGCCGGATATCTTGTGATTGACGACGAATTGCCGCACTGTATCTGTCACTTCGAGCGAATCGGCTCTGTATCCTTGACTGGAAAGAGTCAGGGGAAAAAGTAAGATCCAGATGAGAGTTCCTCTCATGATGACCTCCTTTCCATTCCAATTTTAGAATTTTTTCGAAGCAAAAGTACATGTAAAGGCGCATAGACAGCAGACATGTCACGGTGTATCATAGTTTTCCTGATAGAGTTCACGCCGCCGGTATGCATATACATGTATATTGTATTTAATATACATTTAACGGCGCGATGTCAAGGACGTTCTATTGTTTTTACTTGACAACATCCTTTGTGATTGTATAAAAAATACAGTATACACACTATGGCGGCCGTTGCTGAGCCGCAATGATTTCGATTTGAAATGATCAAGAATTTATACGAAATTATCGAACAAATCAATTCTGTGGTCTGGGATTTTCCCGTGATTATCCTTTTGGTGGGAACAGGGGTTTTCCTGACCTTGAGGTTGAAGGGCCTGCAGATAAGAAAATTCGGGCTGGCTACGAGGTATGTTTTTCAGGGAGCGCGGAGAAAGGATAAATCTGAAAAACATTCCGGGGACATCTCTCCTTTTCAAGCTTTGACCACCGAGATGGGAAGCATCATCGGAAATGGAAATATTGCCGGAGTGGCAACGGCCATTGCCATAGGGGGACCGGGTTCGCTCTTCTGGATGTGGCTTTCCGCTTTTTTCGGGATGGCCACCAAGTATGCCGAAGTCGTTCTAGGCGTGAAATTCAGAGTGAAAGCCGAGGATGGGACAACGGCAGCCGGGCCGATGTATTATCTCAAGAACGGGCTTCGTATTCCCTTTTTGGGGGGGGTGTTCGCCCTCATGCTTCTCATCGGCAACTTTTTCACCAGTCCGCTTCAACAGACAAATTCCATTGCGCTTGTCTTCCAATCCAAACTTGGCATTCCCCGTTACGTTTCAGCTATCGTTGTTGCCTTCATTGCCTGGATCGTTATCATCGGCGGCATAAAATCCATCGGCAGGTTTGCGGAGAAGATGGTGCCCTTCATGGTGATTGTCTATGTGCTGGGATGCCTGGGAGTAATTCTTTCTCATCTTCCGATGCTTCCGCATGCTTTGAAGCTCATTTTTGTGGGGGCCTTTAGTCCGACAGCCGCAGCAGGAGGATTTCTTGGTTCAGCGGTTCGGCAGACAATGAGGTATGGCATTGCCAGAGGCGTCATGTCCAATGAGGCCGGCGTGGGTACGGCCGGTGTCATCCATGGAGCAGCTCGTGCGGAAGAACCGACACGGCAGGGTCTGGTGGCACTATGGGGAGTGTTTGTCGATACGATAATCATCTGTTCGTTGACGGGAATTTCCATTGTCATCACCGGTCAGTGGTCCAACGGTCTCACCAGTACGGCTTTGACCGCATCGGCCTTTGATGCGGCCCTGCCTGAATTCGGCGGTTTCATCGTTCTTCTCAGCTCGGTGTTGTTTGGGTTTACGTCTCTGATCAGCGGGGCCTATACAGGCGGGCAGAGTTGTGAGTTTTTCCTCGGCTCAAAGACAAAAAAAATCTATTATTGGCTTCTCTGCGTCATGATGTTTTTCGGGGGAATCATGAAAGTGGAAGCCGTTTGGTCCATGGGAGATATCGTCAACGGATTGAAGATCGTTGCCAATGTCATCGGTCTTATCGGGCTGAGTGGAATCATTTATAAGGTTACCAAGGTGTTTTTCGATAAATTATCCGAAGACAACAGGACTTAGAGGTTAGGCCCGAAAGGAGAAATACATATGGAAGACAAATACACAGTCGTCTTTTGTTTCAATCCCGCCTATGTGCCGGCGGATGTTATTGATATCGCCAGAAAAAGCCTGCCCGACGGATTTGAATTGATTGCCATTGAAAAGGATTATCCTCAAGAGGAAAAGCTCAAAATTTACGAGCGTGCGGATTTTTTAATGGAGTTCTCCGCCGATCCTACGCCTGAAGAGTTTGGAGCCTTGAAAAAAGTCAAATTCATCCAGCTGTTGAGTGCCGGCTACAACAATTTCAATATGTCGATGGCCAACCAAAAAAGAATTCCTGTGGCCAACAATCATGGAAACAGTATTGCCGTCGCGGAATTCACCGTGCTTTTGGTATTGGCCCTTTTAAGGAAGTTGCCGGTTCATCACAACACGACAAAGGGCGGTCGTTGGCTCGAACACAACTTGATGGTGGAAATGGGAGAGCTGGCGGGCAGAACTGTCGGCATAGTTGGCATGGGCTTTGTCGGCAGGGCGGTCGCCCAGCGGATAAAGGGATTCGAAGCCAATCTTGTTTACACGGACATAAGACAGTTGAGTTCCGATCAAGAAGAGGCGTTGGGATTGACATTCGTCTCATTGGAAGAACTGTTGAAACAGGCTGATATTATCACCTTGAATCTCTCACTGACGTCAGAGTCGAAAAACCTCATCGGCCCTAAAGAGTTTGAAATGATGAAAAAGACTGCCTTCCTGATCAATACGGCCAGGGCGGGGATCGTGGATCAGGACGCCCTCTATAGAGCTCTTTACAGCCGTGAGATAGCAGGAGCGGCCATCGATGTTTATCCTCAGGAACCGCCCGATCCGAACAATCCGATGTTTCTCTTGGACAATGTGATTTTTACTCCTCATATGGCCGGCGCGTCTTTGGATACTTGGGGCCGGAGGATCAGGATAGGTTATGATAATTTCCGGAAGATCGTTGCCGATAAACCGGCCGATTTTGTCGTGAACCCGGATTTCAAGTAAAATCCGGCGGATTTGAATTTTTGAGGCTCAGTCCGGATCAACGATCTCCGTTTGTATCTTCCGATAATCTCGACTTAAAGGAGTGAGAAGGTGATGGGTGTTTTGAAAAAGAAAGCATTCCGGTGTGTGTCCTTGGTCTGGTTTTTGATTCCACTCGGCCTCGCTTTTTTCCCATCGTCAACGGATGCCGGGCATCCTTTTCAGGTGGCGTTTTCCTCCAAGCCAAAGCATGCCGTACTCTATATCATTGACGGTCTTTCTTATAAGACATGGGCGCATGTTAGACTTCCCGTCCTTGAGACACTCATTTCTCAAGGTGTATTTGTCGAAAAAAACTATCTTCCGACTTCTGCCCATCCGACAGAGGGTGCGTATGCCAGACTCCACACATGTTCGATCCCGAATCCCATCCTGATGGCCGGAACAGTCTTCATCACCGAAGAAACAGAATATCTCCCACAAGTTTTCTTCCCCGAAGAAACGACGGCTTTCGTGGCCAATACAGAAATATACAGCAGTCTGAATCGATTCTATCATTATTCCTATCAGAAGTTTGGACCCGACACTGACGGCGTCGCCAAGGCATCGGAATTCATGAGGCTGGCACGGCCGTCATTCATGCGTGTGCATCTTCAGGAAGTGGGAGAGGAAAGTTTTCAGATCATGTCCCTTACCGAAAATGTGCCCTGGCGGAGAAATATCTGGGCTGAAGGCTCACCGTATATCGAAAAACTGAGAGATGCAGATAAGCTTCTCGAGTCATTTCTGCAAAATTTGGAAGATATCGGAATTCTCGAAGACACGGTCATCCTGATCACGAGCGACCATGGAGAGGCAGATTCAGGATACCATCCTCCGCAGATTACCGATGCCTCAATCACATCCATGATACTGTGGGGTGCTGGTGTCAAGAAAAACGTCAGGATTCCATATGCCGAACATATAGATGTCGTTCCGACCATATGTGCATTGATGGGAAAGTCACCGCCGAAGACCTGTCAGGGAAGGATCATCGTCGAAGCTTTGGAAAACTATGAGGGAATTCTCCCGCCCCGGAAGATGTTGATCAAGGTCATGCTGGAGCAGTTCAAGAAATACAGGCAAATGGCCGCTGAAGCCAATCACATCCTGGAAAATCTCGCCGTTTCGCCAGCCAGCCTTTTTTTCAGGAACCTGAACAATATTCAACAGGAATTTTATGACATCCACAAGTTTGCCAGGTGGTCTGCATTCGATTCTCTGGAAGATCTCCTCGCCCATAACGAAAAAATTTTGAAGCGGATGAACCATCTACTATCAGATATCCGATCTCTCAAATAATCTGGATTATTCATAAAAACTGCCGACACCTCAAACAAAAGAATAAATATTTTTATTGTCGGCATTTTTTACCCTTCGGGCGAACCGATCTCCCTACAAAGCCTTCGTTGCGGCCTTCTCGCAGTAGTTCACTACAGCTTCGAAGGCCACTGCCTTGCCTTTGCAGCGATATCGGCCCGTGAATAATCCATTTTGCTGGCTTATTCATAAAAACTGCCGACATTCCATATTCTGAAGAGTTTTCCTCTAAAGAATTGGCATTGAACTGATTCATCCCCATAAATCCATTCGGATAAACTCCATCAAATAGCTATCAGGAAGATGTGACTTCATGTTTTTTGGCCATCGTGATTCCAGTATAGCCGTAAAGAACGGTAATGCCTGGATTGATCAGGTTGAGAAAGGCAAAGGGCAGATAAGCCAGGGGGCTGACTCCAAGAGTCGCGTGCATGAAGGCACCGCAGACGCTCCAGGGAACGAGAGAGGAAGTGAGAGTCCCGGCATCCTCCAAGCAGCGAGACAGGTTTTTTGGATGGAGGCCCTGCTTGTCGAAGGCGTTCTTGAACATCCTCCCTGTGACCACGATGGCCGTATATTGCTCCGCTGCGATAGCGTTCATGCCTATGCAGCTGGCCACTGTTGTGGCAATCAGTGACCCCGTTTTTTTGATCTTCTTCAGCAGGGATTTGACGAGAACGGTGAGCATTCCGGTTTTTTCCATGATGCCTCCGAAGGAGAGGGCGCAAATAATCAGAGCCACAGTCCGGAGCATGCTTTCAAGACCGCCTCTTGTCAGCAAATCGTCGATGAATGGCACGCCTGTTTGACTGACATATCCTGATTGTGCGGCTTGAAAGACTTCACTCATCGATTTTGACTGGACAATAACGGCCAGAATCCCTCCAAGGATAGTCTGGCTGAATAGTGCCGGGAGAGGCGGGATTTTCAGAACGACCATCACAATGACGAACAGCGGTGGCAGAAGGAGAAGTGGATGAACGATAAAGTGAGTTCTTATGGTTGAAATCATCAATTCGATTTTCTCTGTATCGAGAACTCCTCCCGATGCCCGCGTTCCCAACAGGATATAAAGCAGGACAGAGAGTGCATAGGCGGGAGCTGTTGTGTAGACCATGTGTCTGACATGAGAAAATACATCTGTCCCGCTCACAGCAGGAGCGAGATTCGTCGTGTCGGAGATCGGAGACATTTTATCCCCGAAATAAACACCTGAAATGATGGCTCCGGCGACCATGGGCGAAGGAATTCCCAATCCCTTGCCAATGCCGATGAGAGCGACTCCGGCAGTGGCTGCTGTCGACCATGATGATCCCGTACCCAAAGAAATTATGGAGCAGATAAGGAGTGTTGACACCAGAAATATTTTTGGGGTGAGGATTTTCAGCCCGAAGAAGATCATCGAAGGAACGACCCCGCTGATAATCCAGGTGCCGATCATGGTGCCTATCACCAAAAGAATGAGTACGGCGGCCAGGGCGATGGCTATCCCTTTAGTGATTCCTTCTTGGATCTCATTCCAGGGATAGTGCATGGCCGCTGCAATTATGGCTGCTACGGCTGTGGCTAAAATGAGAGGTATGTGCGGCGGCTGCTTGAAGAGGGTGATGGTGAGGGTTAGGAAGATGATCAGCGAGATGATCGGTATTAGGGCCAGCCCTAAAGATATCTGTTTTGGTTTTTTTGTATCAGTTTTTTGAAGTGAGTTTGGCAATAGGTTTTTCCTTAATGATTATCTTTTCCAGAGGAAACTCAAGAGCGAACTTCCGCATGATTTCTTCGTTGTCTTCAATGCTGTGCACTCCCATGCTCCAGTGATCCAATCCTTTTTGGTAAACGAAATATCCTTTCTCTCCAGGCCTCTTTTTAGGGATAGGAATAACCGGGTCATTGATATCATAGTCTTCAATATATTCCCCGGTGACGGAATCCACCACGATCCACTTCCCCTCGATATAGATCTCTAGAAAAGTGTGCCCCATGAATTCGATTGTTGTGTCGTTTCTGTATCGTTTTGCCCATTCTATGCCGGCAGCATTCATGAAGACTACCGGGTAACCGAGATTTCTTAGCAGCGATGTGAGAAGGAGACCCCAATCGTTACATCCGGAAAGCTTCCGGTTGGTGAAGATTTCTTGGGCGCTCTGCTTGGCTGCCATTTCTCCTCTTCCCCTGTACCTGCTGAAATTTTTCCTGACCCAGTTCAGTATCTTTCCAACCTTTACAAGCGTGTTCTTTCCTGGAAATTGTCTGGATATCATTTCTATGTCTTTTGTTGAGAGTTGTGTTTGGAGAGTGGGCACGGAAAATTTTTCTGGATCAGAGTGATCGACATTTTTTACGGGAAACTCCGATGCGCAGACAAAACCTATCATGAATGGAATAAGAACCAAGGTCGTTGAGCAGTAAAAAAACAATCTGTTGTGTTTCATGCGGAACCTCCTTCACCTCTCTAAAAGCAATGGCACCGCTCTCTTGATAAATGTGCTGCGTGCCGTATTTCTCTTTTTTATTTCTATCTTATTTTTCTATCTTATTGTCATGATGCTTTGATTGTGCGTTGAAGAGGTTATCGAGGGTCTTTGTTCTTGACATGCAACTTCCTTTGTATATAGAATACAATATACAATAAGTGTGGAGTGATGGAAAGAATTTTTTTATGTTTTTCCATCCTTGTGGGATATTCTGCGCTCTGTGAATATGCCGTTCAGGCTAGTTTGCAGCTCGAAATGACAAAAAAAGGAGGAAAGAAGTGAAAACAAAAATTCTCGTAACCGGAGCTTGCGGCCAAATCGGTTCAGAATTGACATTGGCCTTGCGTGAGAGGTATGGTCGGGATAATGTCATCGCTTCGGATATTGCCGGTCCAAACGCAGAATTGGGGGAATCGGGACCTTTTGAGTTCATTGATTGCACGAATTTTGATCGCATGATAAATATTGTCAAAAAGAATGAAATTGGAACTCTCTATCACCTGGCTGCAATACTCTCCGCAGCCGGAGAAGAAAATCCTCAGCTGGCATGGAAAGTCAATATGGACGGTCTTTACAATGTTATGGAAATTGCGCGCCAAACTCACTGTGATGTTTTTGCTGCGAGCTCTCCAGCGGTTTTTGGACCCAATGCACCCAAGGACAACACGCCGCAGGATGTTTCTCTTCGGCCCACGAATATCTACGGTGTGACCAAAGTTGCCGGTGAACTACTCTGTGATTATTACCACCTTCGTTACGGTTTGGATACGCGTGGCCTGAGGTTTTCAGGTGTTATCTCTTATAAAACGATCCCCCAAGGAGGAATTACGGACTATGCGGTGGAAATGTGTTATGAGGCCATCAAGCAGAAAAGATACACCTGTTTCTTAAAATCCGGAACCTATTTACCATTCATGTACATTAAGGATGCCATTAAAGCTGCTATAGATGTGATGGAGGCAGATCCCGATAAATTGATCCACAGGAATGCCTATAATGTCTCAGCTGTGAATTTTGAGCCTGAAATGGTAGCGAATGAAATAAAAAAATTCATTCCTGATTTTGTCCTCGATTACAAGGTCGATCCAATACGCCAAGGAATCGCGGATTCTGGAACGAGAGGCATGGATGATAGGGATGCAAGAGAAGAGTGGGGATGGAATCATTCCTATGATCTGCCGGCCATGATCGAAGATATGCTGGAGAACATTTCGAAAAAACTGAACATTCCGACTGTAAACTGAGAAACGGTGATATTTATGGTAATAAGGACGATATATGATTATTGCCGAGGAAAGGAATATTTCAGGCCAACGGGGAGGAAAGATGGCATTGAGTAAATTGAGTTTGGCGATCGACAAGGAGCTTCAGGATTTTGAGAAAAGGGGAATACTCAAGGGACGAGAAAAAATCGTGACCGCAATCAAGCCAGCCGGCGGTGATAAAGGCCCAAGAGTGCTCATCAAGGGATTTGGAGATAGAGAATTCCTGCGGATGAACTCGAACAGCTATTTGGGGATGGGCCTGAGAAAAGAGCTTGTTGAGGCAGAGGAAAAAACCGTAGAGGCGTTGGGCGTCGGCCCCGGAGCAGGACGATCACTGAGCGGAACCTATGAGGATCATGTGGAGCTCGAAAGAGAATTGGCCAGGTTTCACGGCAAAGAGGCCGGTATGATTTTTAGCTCCGCCTATTCTGCTGTTGTCGGGACTCTTTTTGCCCTGATATCGGAAGATACGGTTGTGTTGAGCGATGAGCTCAACCACAATTGCATCATCAACGGCATCAGGTTAGCCCGCCCGAAAAAAAAGCAAGTCTACGTTCACAATGATATTGAAGATCTCCACAGAGGATTGGAGGAAAGTGCCGGTCGTTTCAAGAGGGCTATTGTCATAACTGATGGGATATTCAGCATGCGGGGTGAACATGCGCCTCTCAAAGAAATCGCAGATCTGGTCGATGACTATGACAGCAGGTTCACGGAGGGAGTTCTTCTGATGGTCGATGATTCCCATGGTATCGGTGCTTCGGGCGAGACTGGACGGGGCGCTATGGAGCTTTCCCATGAAAACAGGGTCGATGTTCTCATTGCGACCATGGGCAAAGCCATGGGTGTCAACGGCGGCTATGTTGTTTCCCAAAGGAATCTCATCATCTATCTCAAGGAGACCGCCCCGTTCTATGTTTATTCGAATTCCATCACACAGGGTGAAGCCAGTGCCATCCGCAAGGCTCTTGAAATTTTGGACAGCCGCAGGGGGCGAGACATGCTCAAGTATTTGAAAGATACGGCGGATTATTTCAGGAAAGGCCTTGTGGATTTAGGCTATGAAGTGATTCCTTCACAACATCCCATCGTTCCCCTTATGATAAGAGATACGATGAAGACGAAGAAGCTGGTCCGTTTCTTAGAAGAAAACAACATTTTTACCGCTGGAATATTCTATCCCATCGTGCCGGAAGGGGATGAACTCATCAGGTTTCAAGTTTCCTGTGATCATACGAAATATGATATTGATTACGTGCTGGAGATTCTTGAAAGATTTATAAAGGAAGAAGCACTGGCTACTTGAAAAGGGCGAATTTCTGCAGTCTTTTTCCGTTAAAGGGTTTATAGAATATCTGAAAAGGAAGACCGGAGGGTAGGATGAGAGTTAAAACGTGCATGGGATCTATCATTTTCTCTCTACTTATCTTGTATTTAGGTCCTGGCCGCGCACAGGGCAAGGAAGAGTTGGCTGTACCGCCGCCGAAAACCGTTTTGCCCGATGAGATCGTGCAGTCCATAATCAACGAAGTTTCGGGGGAACTGGCCTTTCAACATGTCATGGAGACTGGCGGATACAATAGAGATAGAAAGGAAAAGGAATACAGGGGCCTTTATTGGGAAACGGAGTATTTTTTGGGCAAAGCAAGAGAATACGGTTTCACAGATCCCCATGTCGAAACATTTCCCATGGGCGGGATCGAAATGATGGGCGGGAATAAACAATGGGATGCCGAGATCGGCGAATTGTGGCTTGTCGAACCAGAACAAAGACTCATCATAACCCATAGGGATTCTCCCCTTACGCTGATCTCAGGATCGAGGTCTTGTGATGTGCGTTCTGAACTCGTCTATGTCGGGAAAGGAAGGGATGAGACTGATTACATGGGAAAGGAAGTCAAAGGCAAGATTATCTTTGTCGATGGGAATCCATCTTCAGCCTTTCAACAAGGGGTCTTGAAACGGGGGGCGCTTGGAATAGTCGGGTACACTATTCCCATAGATATCAGCCGTATAGATCAAATCTCATCGACGCGATTAAGGATACCCACAGAGGTTGAGGAATCCCTGCGTTTTTTTGCTTTCAATCTTTCCTATAGGCTCGGTATAGACATGAAGCGAAGATTGGAGAGAGGAGAACGGTTGGTTGTCAGAGCCAAAGTGCAGGCAACGGAATATGAGGCGGATGAAGAGGTGATCACGGCTGTCATACCCGGAAATGGTTCCACAGATGAGGAAATCATCCTTGTCGCTCATGTTTTCGAGGGCATAACCAAGCAGGGTGCTGTCGATAACCTCAGCAGCAGCGCGGTGATCATGGAAGCCGGGCGGACTCTTATAAAGCTTATTGAAGAGGGAAAGATTAAAAAACCAGCTCGTACGCTCCGGTTTTTGTGGGTTCCGGAGATAATAGGAACATGCAAGTACCTCGATAGATATCCTGAGGAAACAAAGAACATAATTGCAGCCATAAATCTGGAAATGGTTGGAGCTTATAGAAAAGTCAGTATGGCGAATTTCCATCTTCACCGGTCGCTTTATTCCCTATCAAGCTTTCTCGATGACATCAATGAAGATTTTTTCCATTATGTCGGGGAAACGAACAGGAACATTGTCTTGAACCGCGGGAGAGCAAAGTATTCCAATCCTATCGTCGCTCCAACGGGTTCGCAAGATCCCTTTTATTACCATATCGAAAAGAATTACAGCCCGAGCGATCACATCGTCTTCATGCTGCCTCCCGTGCATGTGCCCGCGGTTCATTACTGCGGCTGGCCTGACATCGTGCTGCATACGAGTGAAGACCGTGCTTGTCTTTTGGATCCCACACAGCTGAAAAGAGCCGCCTTTATCGGTGCGGCAGCAGCCTATACCATTGCTTGCGCCAGCTCTGAGGATATTCCGAATTTAGTGTCGCTTATTTACAACAAATCTCTAGCGAGACTTAGAGATGAGGTAAGACGGGCCGCCTTCATGGTCAACAGAAGCCTCCCGGAAAATGCGAAGGACTGCTATAAAAAGGCCCGGATAATCACAGATTGTCATTATCAAATTGAAATCGACAGGATTCAATCTCTGAATACTTTTTCGAGTGGATCTGCCTGGGCGAAAGAGCTTATTGTCAAAAGAATCAACAACTTGCGTTCTAACAAAGAAATGGACTTGATGATGCTGGATGATTATTACAAAGGCAAATGCAAGGAACATAAGGTAAAGGCCGTGGAGCCAGAACTGACCGATGACGAAAAAAAAGCCGCAGCTATGATCCCGGTATTGCTATTGCCTGAAAAAAGCTTAATAAATCTTTTATCCTCCATGTGGCGAAATGACGCTGCGATCTCCGGCGATTATGCCATCGAGTGCTTGAATTTTATTGACGGCGAACGATCTGTTCTGGATATCAGAAATCTTGTCTGCACCGAATATAAATTCAAACCAGTAAAGGTGTTTATCGATCATTTCAAGAAACTCAGTGATGAAAAATATGTAAAAATAGTTACAGCACTGGACTAACGTTTCCTTATTTCTTTTTATTGAAGAGTTTGTGCCGTTTGACAATGAGCACTGAATCAAATCACACAGAAGCTGAAGCACGCTAGAAATAGAGCTTGACACTCCTCCTTTAATCCGTTTTGAAATATTTCTATTTTTGTTTATACTAATCGCACGTATTTTCATCTGGAATGCGATGAAAATTCCTTCTAAGGAGAGTGAAAAATGCAAAAAATCTTAATCGCTTTTTTTATTTTGAGTTTATTATTTTTGGGTTGTGCGAAGCAATCAGGGGAGAAATCCTCTGATAAAGTCTCTGGAGACAATCCGTTCTTTTCGGATTTTGACACGCCTTATGGTGTCCCTCCCTTTGATCAGATAGAAGTTGCGCACTATGTTCCTGCTTTCAAGGAGGGAATAAAACAGCAGGAAGCGGAGATTGCCGCCATTGTCAGCAATCCCGATGATCCCACCTTCGAAAACACGCTGGAGGCCTTGGAAAATACCGGGACCTTGCTGCGAAAAGTCGGCAATATTTTCGATGTCCTCAACGGCTCGATGACCAACGAAGACATGCAGGCTGTGGCCAGGGAAGTTGCGCCTCTCCGCTCGAAAAGCTACGACGATATCATGTTGAATGAAGATCTCTTCGAGCGGGTTAAAGCCGTGTACGAGCAAAAAGACAACCTTGATTTGGGTGTCGAGCAGAATACGCTTCTCGAGAAATACTACAAGGATTTTGTAAGAGGCGGGGCCAACCTGGATGAAGCGAAAAAGACCAGGTTGCGTGAAATCAATGAAGAGCTATCTCTCCTGACGCTGAAATTTGGTGAAAACGTTTTGAAAGAGGACAACCGTTTCGAGCTGGTTATCGATAGCGAAGCAGATCTGGCCGGCTTGCCAGAGGTTGTCAGGACCACCGCTGCTGAAACAGCCAAGGAACGGGGACACGAGGGCAAATGGGTGTTCACTCTGCACAAACCCAGCCTGATCCCCTTTCTTCAGTACTCGGATAAACGCGAACTCAGAGAAAAAATGTTTAAAGGTTATATCAACCGTAGTGACAATAATGACGAACTAGACAACAAGCCCATCGTGGCGAAAATCGCGGCCCTGAGAGTGGAGAAGGCGAATCTTTTGGGGTATCCCACACATGCTCATTTTATCCTCGAGCAGAACATGGCCAAAGCGCCCGAGAATGTCTACAAGCTCCTTGACCAGATCTGGAAACCTGCCCTGAAAATGGCCAAAAAAGAAGCCCAAGAGCTTCAGACATTGATTGACAAGGAGGACGGAGATTTCAAACTGGAGCCCTGGGATTGGTGGTACTACACCGAAAAACTGAAAAAAGCCAAGTTCGACCTGGATGAAGAGATGCTGAAACCCTACTTCAAGCTCGAAAATGTCATCGAGGGCGTCTTTTATGTCACCAACCAGCTTTTCGGGCTTGAATTCATCGAAAGGCAGGATATCCCCAAATACCACAAGGATGCCAAGGTCTTTGAGGTTAGGGATGCTGACGGCTCCCATGTCGGCATCCTTTATACCGATTATTTCCCCAGAGCCAGCAAAAGAGGCGGTGCTTGGATGAATGCCTTCCAGAAGCAATCCCGGTTGGGCGGAGTTGATGTCTATCCGATCATCACCAACAACGGGAATTTTTCCCTGCCCACAGCCGATAAGCCCTCACTGCTCAGCTCAGAAAATGTATCCACACTCTTTCATGAATTCGGTCATGCCCTTCACGGCTTGCTTTCCGACTGCACCTATACCAGGCTATCTGGGACTGATGTGGCCATAGATTTCGTGGAATTGCCGTCGCAGATCATGGAGCACTGGGTTTTCGAGCCCGAGGTGTTGAAGGTCTATGCCAAGCATTACCAAACAGGAGAGGTCATTCCTCAGGAATTGATCGATAAACTGACCAAGGCCAGCCATTTCAACCAGGGCTTCATCACCGTCGAATATCTGGCCGCCTCCTATTTGGATATGGACTGGCACACTTTGACCGAAGCAAAGGAAACGGATGTTATTGCCTTTGAGAATGAATCCATGGCCAGGATCGGCTTGATTCCTGAAATCGTGACCAGGTACAGGAGCCCCTATTTCCGCCACGTCTTCAGCGGCGGCTACTCTTCCGGATACTACAGCTATATTTGGGCGGAAGTGCTGGATGCGGATGCCTATCAGGCCTTCAAGGAGACGAGCATTTTTGATCCTGAAACGGCCAAGTCATTCCGCGAGAATATCATGGCCAGAGGCGGGACAGAAGATCCGATGACTCTCTATTTGCGATTCAGAGGTGCCGAACCCAGTGTCGAACCCCTGCTGAAAAACAGGGGACTTCAGTAGTCTGATTCAGCTCAGTGCGGGCCAAGGTCAGCCTTCGTGTTGCCACTGGAGAAAAAATTATGCACAATTTCACGATAGACTGGATTTTATCTCTTCTCCGAATTTAAATTGCTCTTAAAGTGCATAATTTTGCGAATCCTGCTCAAAAAAGTCCCAATTTAATTTCATTCTATGGTATATATAGTGTCTATTTTTTTTGGAGGAAAAAAACATGACGAATGAAGAATGGCAAGGTGTCAAATGGGCTGACATGGTGGCCAAACAGGAAAAAATTCCAACTATGGACAAGCCGCTGATCATAACCTGCTGTCCGGTGGGCGCACTATTTGCCCCCAAGCACAATCCTCATCTCCCGATTTCTCCCAAAGAGATCGCCGAAGAAGCTATCGGTGCCTACAATGAGGGGGCAGCCTTGATCCACATCCACAACAGGGATGAACGGGGCTTTCACAAGTCGACAGTGGAAATGATGAAGGAGACCGTGGACCGAATCGTCGAGAAATGCCCCGATGTGATCATTCAGCCGAGCTCATGCGAAGGCTATGCGGACGGAGAGACGCAGTACACCTACGAAACGGTCAAACCAATGGTGGATGCTCTTCATGCCATCAGCAAGAAGCACATGGAATCGACAATCTTCACTCCTGTGTCCTATTGCCTGGAGAACGTGAATCCTGAAGAAGAACCGGAACTCACTATAGCCACGGAGAGCAATGCCGCGGCTACGGTCAAATATCTTCAGGAAAACGACGTCAAACCGGAGTTCATGAATCACAACTGGGAAGGCATTCAGAACGTGGAGGAATGGCTGATCAAACCAGGGATTCTGAACAAACCTTATTTGATGTCCATGGGGCCGGGCATGCACAACACGGCTCCTGTTTTGAAAGATCCCTGGGGGCATCAATACGTGCTGGGCATGATGAACGTGATGCCGGAGGGCAGTGTGATAGGCCTCAGCGCCGGCGGACGCAACTGGCTGTCTTTGACAGTGTTTGCCATTCTCATGGGGGTGGACAACATACGCGTGGGCATGGAAGATCAGCTCTGGGTGTATCCCCACAGAGATGAGATCATTAAGTCCAATGCGGAGGTGACCCGGAAAATAGCCACCATAGCCAGAGAGCTTGGCAGGGAAGTGGCTACACCTGCGCAGGCCCGGGAAATATTGGGTATTGCCAAGTAGGCGACGTAAGATCAATCACTGATTGCACCTGAAGGCGGCAGGCTGAAGCAGCAGTCCAGTCTGCCGCCTTGATTCACTCTTAATCGCAGAATTATCAGATCTTGAGTATTTCTCATCTGAGGCCAGCCGTTGCCTCCCGCCGTCGATTTATGTAGAATCGGGAATTAAAAATGAGCGAAAAAACCTATGGTATTGCCATCATAGGCGGCGGAATCGTCGGCTGTGCCACGGCGATGACCCTGTCCCAAAACAAAGACATATCTCTGGTCGTTCTCGAAGCAGAATCAGAATTAGCCGCCCATCAGACGGGAAACAACAGTGGCGTCATCCATTCCGGGCTTTACTACACACCTGGATCGCTCAAAGCGAAGAATTGCGTCGAGGGCAGAGAAGCCTTGTACAGGTTTTGTACAGAGTATGGTATTGCCCATGACCGCTGTGGCAAGGTGGTGGTGGCCACAGACAAAGAAGAAATACCCCGTCTGAATGACCTGGAAATGCGTGGTCATGCCAATGGATTGAAAGGCCTCAGACGTCTCACAAAAGAAGAAATTCGGGAATATGAACCGCACGTCTCGGGGATAGACGGACTTTTTGTCCCGGATACGGGCATCGTGGATTTTGTCCAGGTGACGGAGAAGTTTGCTGACATTGTTCAAAAAAACGGCGGCGAAGTCCGGCTGAAGACAAAAGTCAGCCGGTGTCATAGTGAATCAACGGGTTTGGTTCTCGAGACAGACAACGGTGATTACAGGTGCAGAAACCTCATTAATTGCGCCGGGCTATATTCCGATAAAGTGGCGAAAATGTGCGGTGTTGATCCCGGCCTGAAGATCATTCCCTTCCGGGGGGAGTACTATGAGCTGGTTTCCGGGCGGGAGCATCTGGTGAAGAATTTGATCTATCCTGTGCCTGATCCGGCTTTTCCTTTTTTGGGTGTCCATTTCACGCGCATGATCCATGGTGGTGTGGAAGCAGGTCCGAATGCTGTTCTGGCATTCAAGAGAGAAGGCTACAAGAAAACAAGCATTTCGCTTAAAGATAGTTTCGAGACGTTTGCTTACAAAGGCTTTGTGAAGTTGATAGGCCCCTACTGGAAAACCGGATTTGGAGAGATGTACCGTTCCTTCTCGAAACGAGCCTTCGTGAAAGCGCTTCAACGCCTCATTCCCGAGGTGGAATCCCGGGATATCCATCCAGGGGGAGCCGGAGTGAGGGCTCAAGCTTTAGAGTCCAACGGATTCCTTGTCGATGATTTCAGAATCGTGGAAGTAGAGAGAATGGTTCATGTCCTCAACGCACCCTCTCCCGCTGCCACGGCCGCCATCAGCATCGGTGAAAAAATTGCTGCCTTGGCCTTAAAAAATTTTGAACTCTATTGATAACAGGGAGATACTTTATCGGAATTCCATCGAGCTGTATCCATCAAAATCCTGTTCGGTAATAAAAATGATTCTGGCAAAGGGTGTGTTTTGTGAAGGAATTATCCACTCTTTTTTGCCCGAATACTGTGCCGCTTTTTTTTATTTTTTCGACGTGCTTATTCAGAGAATTCGAAGAGAAGATCCCAGAACTTAGAAGGATCGGTTTTTATGGTCGTTCCATCGACTTCACCGAGTATTCCTTTTTGAGCGAGAAAATCCCTGGCGTTGTTCAGAGACCTGACCTTGAATTTGAGGCATGCGATGCAATCGTTATCCCCTTTGACAAAGCGGATCGCCGGGCCTTCACCGGCTGCAAAGAGATGATGCTCAGTCATTTGAAAGGGGCTCAGCAGGCTCTTCCATCGCTCAAGAGCTGAGTCCATGTCTTTGACCTTGATAACTATCTCGCTCAGGTGGTCTATCCCCAGAGGCCCGCCTTGAATTTCTATCAGCTTTTGACGGAGATTCGTCCTTCTTTCGGATACATTATAGAAATGGTATTCGCAGAAAAAAATCAGAGATCCGGGCAGCGTATCCGGTAAACGCATGGTCGTCCAGAGTTTGGATTTTTTCTCCCCGGAACCCATTTCAAAAGGTTCCGGTTGAGAATGAACGATGCCCCGCTGATCCAATGCAGCAAGAATTTGTTCTGTCGATCCTTCAGGTTCGAAGGCGATTCCGATTATTTTGGAGGGAGTGTCGATCCGGTCCGGATTGAAAACAAGAGCTTCTAGATTGACATTTCCGGCAGATACTCCGCCGCTGGCAAATCCGCTGTATTCCTGATAAGGCCAAGCTATAGGCAGCTCCAGTTCATTGGTCATAAAATCATAGATCTCTTTGGGATGTTCTGTGGCCAGAAGGATGTGATCCACTTGTCGGACAACAGCTCTGCTATCGGTCTTTTTTTCCCCAGAAGATTCGTTCCCAAAGACGAACAAGGACAAGAGAGCGACCAGACTGATTGCAGTGTATTTGTTCATACGGAAACCTCCTTTGCTCTGCAAACAGTATAGCACAGGTTCTGCCCTTCTTTAATGAGAGAATGCGGAGGGATTCGAATTGTGAGAGATTTCCTAAAGCGCTTCCTTGGCGGCATCATCTGGCAATTTTTGCTTGTCTTTGGGAGGAAACAGACGCATAAAAACGAGAATCGCCAGAGATCCATAGAGAAGAGTGTAAATTCCAAGAATGAGATATGCTTTGGCCAGGGAGAGCAAATCCACCAGTTTGCCGAAGAGGGGGGCGATGATAACATAGGAGAGGGCGCCGGTCATGTTGGCCACAGAGAGGGATTATAATCTGTTATTCGGAAGTTTTCTAGTAATCGATGATGTTTTGTTCTTTCAGCTTTGCGAGAAAGTCCATGGTTTCGTCTAAGGAGAATCTCGGATAATTTGAGCTCAAGGCTTCGGCTTCGACCGCCTGGACAATTTCCAGCATGTTGCGTTGTCCATCCATCCTGTTGAGCACTTCAAAGAGATAGGCGTGCATCGGCGAGTATTTCTGGAAGGCGTACCTGTCGTCAGGGTAGGTGTTCAATATTCCCCAAGCTCCTTTGAGATCCGCATTTCTCCTGGGTATAATGTTTTTCAACTGCAACTCTTCCTTGCTCAACTCCGGATCTTCGGGTTTTATCTTCATTCTTCGGCACTGCCGATGGTAGAGGCTTTTGATGTCGTTCAAACATTCCTGTTCGGAGGAATCCATCTTTTTCAAAGCCTTAGATAAGTAATCGGCAGCAGCACGAGCCCCTTTGATAAACAACTTGGTGGATTGCAGGGCCTGTCGCTCTCGTTGATGACCGATATACACGAGGTTCCTTGCTTTTTTGTATTGGTGGATAAGCTGTATTTTGTCCTCGATTCGAAGAAGGGATTTGGACAGTTTCATCTCGTTCTCTATCCTCGATTGTCCGCAGTGGTAGATTTCATCGATGATCCCGAAAGATTCCTCCGGGCCCGCCGCAGCGATACAGTAAGAGGCCACAGCGGCCAGGAAGGAGATTCTTTTGAGCTGCGTGGCATCGATGAGATCGAATTTATCGTTCTGGGAGTGGTGGGAGCCAAAGGGCAAATCGATGAACGTGACGGCTGGGATGCCCACATTGCCGCTGCTGAAAAAGACGTGATCCGAATAGTCCACATAGGGCACCACCCGTCCGTAGAACACGTTGCGGGTTCCGTCATGATCGATCATCATCGGCGCATGGGGAAGCTGACCCATGTGGTTGTTATTACTGAGGATGAGATAGTTCAGGATGTTGACCACGATATCATCGAGAAAACTCGCCCGGGTAAACGGGGCTTTGGTCACTGTAAAGCCGGAGCTGAATTTTGTTTGGTTGAGGCCGACACAATCGACGTTGATATTGGCGATAGTCCTGGCTATCCGCTCCGGGTAGGTTTGAAAGAGCATGTCCACACCCCAGACGTGGGGAGTCCAGTAGAAGCGGATAGTTCTTTTTGGGGGATCGATCAATTTTTGATCGATGAGAGATTGAATAACCCGGGCCGTCTCGAGAAGAAGGGCGCAACCACTGTTGTTGTCATGGGCACCCGGGCGGGGATGGTCCAGATGAGCGGTGAATATGATTTCTTCTTCGGGGTATGCAGATCCTGGAATAGTGGCCACCACACCGGGATGATATCCGGGAACGCGCACTTCGGCCTTGACCTTGGCCTGTACCACGACTTTTTTTCCTTTATCCAGTTCTTGAAGGAGGATTCGTCCCTGGTTTGTCGAGAGAAAAAATCCAAATGTCGAAACCTTGGTTTTGTCTTTGTTCCAGGGAGCAATCCGCGTCTGATAGATTTCTGTGGAGTGAGAAGCCGGTGTGTCCAGCATCCAGGAGACCAAAACACCTGCGGCACCCCGTTCGAAGACCGCCTGTTTGGAAACTTCCCAGGGGTATCCGCTGGCCAGAACGATTTTTCCTCGCACATCTTTTCCTTCATAGTCCTTTGGGGAAGTTCCGGTCCCGACATACACAACCTCTGCTGTGATATCGGCATCCCGGCTGTTGACCAGAACACAAGGACCATTGGCCTCATAGCTCGTGATCAGTTTATTTCTCGGCTCCACCATCCGGAGTTCCCCGGACTCGCAGTTCCACGCATGCCAGGGTTTTTGCATATAATAATAAGTTTCGGCATCCACCTTGAATTTTTCAATCCGGACATCAGATAGTCCATAGTGTTGCGCTTTTGACTTGACGAATTCAGCCGCTTTGATCATATCGTCCGAACCGTACCAGCGGCAAAAAACAGACAGGTCCCGGATATGCTCCAGCGCGATTTTTCCGGAAACCTCACCCGCGAATTTTTCGATCAGATCGCGGCTCACAATTTCGACCTGGTTATACTGAGCATAGGGGAAAGAAGCCATGAGAGCTGTTAAGCCGATAACACGAAGCATTTTTTTCATCACTGTGAAATCTCCTTTTCGATGGAATGATTGCACAACCTCATCTTCTGGCCCGAGCAACCAAGATATCAACAAGCCAAAACCGGCGTCAACCGGTTTTGATTTTTCCATGTCTGTCGCATACAATGAATACCAGTACCTTAGAAAGAAAAGTCTAGTCCTTTCTTAAATAGACTTTTTATTGTTCGATAGTGTGCCATTTTGACCTTTAAAAGACTTCTTTATCGCAAAATGCAGACTCGCTGTTATGTTCTCAGATTTTTTATCGTCCTATGGGCCCTATTTGGCCTCTCCCCCTATCTGTCTGGAATCGCTCCTGACGGCGCCGCGGATGGAATGGGCGTTCGGGATTTATGTGAAGGGCCGACGAGCCAAGATCCAGATAGATTTGAGTCAGTGTATTCTCACATGCTTGTCTTCTACAAACTCGGGCAGTACGATAAGGTTATTCTGGGATGCAGGGATATAATTTCAGGAAACATTGAATTCATAAAAGCCTATGAACTATTGCTTCAGGCTGTGAACAAACAGGTTGCTCACAGCTCTTCCTTCCAGGCCTACGAACAAATCATCCGATATTTTCAGAACATCCTGACCGACAATCCGCATACTCCATACGCACATTACGGCCTGGGCCTTTCCTATAAATATGGGAGAAAATACAGCGAAGCTGTAAAGCATTTTAAAAAAAGCATCGATCTCGGGGCTAACTTTTGGAAGGTCTATGAAGAACTCATCCCTTATCTAAGGCACCAGGAAGAATTGGAATCGCTTATCCGTCTTTGGGAACAGCGCTGCATGGCTCAACCCGATAATCCCTACCTCTATCAAGGCCTGGCCTATCTCCATTTCTGGTTGGATGACTATGATCCTTCACTGAAACATTATAATCGGGCTCTTCGACTTCACGAACAAAAAGGGGATCAAAGAGCCGTTGCCAATTGTCTGTACTATTTGGCCTACCTCCAGATGTACCTCAATTTGTACGAGGAAGCCTCAGAAACTATCCACAGGAGCATCGGGCTTTCCAGGTCAGTTGGGGACAATTACCAATTGGTCAAATCTCTTGAACTGCTGAGTTTTATCCATTTTGAACGGAGTGATTACAGCAAAGCCCATGAGTTGTGTGACCGGGCTTATTCCATGGCCAGAGATCTATCAAACGAAAAATTGGAAGCCCTCTGCCTCAGGACCCTTGGCGTTCTGCATACCGAATTCGGTAATTTAACGAGGGCTCGAGAATATCTCGAGAGATCCTCTGAATTTTATAGGAAGCTCGGAGAAACACAGAAGTACAATGTAAGCTTGTATTGGAGGACAGTCCTCTACAACGGGATGGGGGATTATTCTAGTGCTCTGGCTGCAGCCAAACAGGGCCTGCGCATTTCCCAACAGCTGGGCTTTAAAACAGGACAAGCGTTCCTTCTCTCCGAAATTGGAGATATCTATTATTCCCTCGGCAATTACGAAAGAGCCCTTGATTATAATAAAAGAGCACTGGTCATTTCCGAGAAGTACATCGGGAAGTGGAGCCGGGAAAAGTGCATGAACGCCATCGGGTATGTTTATCTGGAACGGGGCAAATACGCAGAGGCGCTCGATTACTTCAATCAGGCCTTAAGCTATATCCGCAGGATCGGTCACACCAGGGAGGAGGCCGAATGCCTGTACAACATAGGTCTCGCTCATTTTTATAATGGGGATATTGAAGAGGCGAAAAAACTATTTTTGGCGAGTTTGAAACGAGCCGATCAGAGTGGAGAGAAGGCCATCGAGGGGAAAAATTACAACCGGTTGGGCAAGCTTCATTGTGAAATTGATGATTGTGAGCATGCCAATTTGTACTATTCCAGAGCCCTGGCTATTGGCAAAGGCATCGGTCATCCCAATATCATCTGGGAAGCCCATTCGGGTTTAGGCGAGGTGCATGCTCAACAGAAAAAACTTGAGCAGGCTGTCAGTTCTTATAAGAAATCTATCGAGGTGATCGAAGGATTGCGCAGCCAATTTGTGGTATCGGAATACCGGTCGGGTTTTTTTCAGAGCAAGGTCCGTATCTATGAGCAGCTCATCAACCTCCTCTATGAGCTTCATGTGGCCAATCCATCTCTGGGCTTTGATCGCGAGTGTTTCTTTTTTGCGGAGAAGGCAAAAGCAAGGGCCTTTCTGGATGACTTGCAGCGGGCCGGGATAGATTTCAGTTCGCTTTTTGAGGAGCAGAAGGATGACATCGAAACCCGGTCAAAAAAGATTTCCCACATCTTGACCAAACTGAGTCATGCGGAATTGGGAAGCGAGGAAAAAGAGCGATTGCGGCAGGAATTGGAGAAGATAGAGGATGAGCTGCAAAATCTGATCGAGGTGGTCAAAAAGGAACATCCTGATTATGCTAAGACTGTGGGCCTGGAGCCATTGGACTTGACAACGATTCAGGATAAGCTCCTGGATGACAACACGGGCCTTGTTGCTTATTTTGTGGGGGAGAGAAACATATTCATTTTTTTCTGTACACGCCACGGCATATCGATCCACAGAGTTCCTCCGGGAAGGAGCCAGTCCACGCGCAATATTGTCCGCAACTATCTGAAACTTCTCTCTTCCAGGAAATTCACATGCAAAGACTGTGAAACAGCAGGGAGGAATCTCTGTGAGCGGTTGATCAGGATGCAGTCAAACGGCTTCAGCTCTTCGATCAAGCAACTCATCATAATCCCGGACGGAGAGTTGCACTATCTGCCGTTTGAGACACTTGTCTGCCAAGGCCTGGGCTATCCTGAGACAGACCGGCCGTTTTATCTCATGGAACAGTTCAGAATTTCGTATGCGCCTTCAGCATCGACTCTCTTCAGTATCATCAACAATGACAGAAAACATGCTCTTAACCGGGATTTGCTGGTGGTCGGGGATCCGGTTTACACAAACGGAAGCATGCTCACGAGAGATCCGTTTAAATCGGATGATATTGTCTATGAGTATTACCTTAAGGAAAAATTCAATGTTTTTCCTCTTAAATATGCGGCAAAAGAAGCTGAATCCATCTGCAGGCAGTTAAAAAAAGATGCAGCACTTCTCATCTCGCAGGAAGATGCCAATGAAGAGACAGTGAAGAGCTTGCCTCTGCACGATTTCAGAATCATTCATTTCGCCACACACAGTCTATTGGATGAAAAAAACGCCAACAGATCGGCTCTGGTCCTGAACTTGGACGACGATCCGCGTGAGGACGGTTTTTTTCAGGCCCGGGAAATATATGGAGTCAGATTGAATGCCGATTTGGTCGTGTTGTCGGCCTGCCAGACAGCAAAGGGAAAAATCGAAAAGGGAGAAGGTATTCAGGGTTTGGCCAGAGCTTTTTTCTATGCGGGGACAAAGTCTGTTTTGGCCAGCCTCTGGAAAATAGACGACCGGTCAACGGCTCAATTCATGAAGCTTTTTTATGAATTCCTGACCGAGGGGAAAACAAAGCAGGAGGCTTTGGCACTTGCCAAAATAAGGATGCTTGATACCGAGTACCGAAAGCCCTATTATTGGGCTTCCTTTGTGCTTATCGGCGAGTCGGATTCTCCTGTCACTCTTCAGAAATCTTCCTGGTTGGACAGATTGTTCAACTGATAAGCGGTGGTTATCCAGTCATCGCTCAGCGGTTAGCGAGATAAAACTTTCCCATTTCCGACTCAAGGATTTTTTCGCCTTGAAGTATGGCCACCACTTTCCAGAAGTAGGTTTCTGATACCTGGAGTTGTGAAGTGATTTTATCCGGCAGAGCAAAAGAGGGAACGAGTATGTGTTCCTTTCTGTAAATCATTTCCAGCCCCTGATCCATGACTTCGATAGCGTATTCTTGGGCGTCTTGGACGGGAGACCACCGGAAAAGGATTGGCAAATCGATTATCGCACCTTCTGGATCGATAGTTCTGAAAGCCTCTGACCCAACCTCCCTCTCGAGATTAAATTGCTCCGGCTGATTCTGGGTGATGACATAAACAGTCAGCACCAGGGCAATGAGAACAGCGGCTACGACAGCAATATTCATAGGGCCTACGCGTGATCTTTGCCATGATTGGCTCTCTTTTTTCAGGGCTTTCATCTCTTTTTTTGCCGCTGATTGGACCTGCCCTGATTTGGCCTGCTCGAGTTTCTGTTTCAGCTCCGGGTCCATCAGCGTTTTCCCCTTTTTCCATACATCTCTGAGAACAATAAATTCAGCCGAGCACTTCGGACAGGAAAAAATGTGATCGAGTATCTTGAATTTCTCTTCTTGATCCGTCTCCTTGAGAAACACTTTCACTGTCATGGCTTCGTGGTTGCAGTGCTGGATTGATGGCGTCTTTGTTTTTTTATCACGATACGCTGGTTCGTTCATAGAATTCCATCCCCCATTTCTATGAGTTTTTTTCGTCTTTGTCATGCATCGTACGCCGTGAGGGCTCCGTCTCATGGCTTTGTTGACGATGTTTCATTTTTTCTTTCAATTCGTCGATCCCCCTGTAGAGAAGGTGCCTCACTTTGGTTTTGTCCCAATCGAAGAATTCGCATATTTCCTCGATTGACATTCCCGTCAGGTAGAGCCTGAGAACCTGTTTCCGATTCTCACTCAAAGAATCGATCATTTCTTTTAGGGATTCCCGCATCTCTATTCCCTCAATATGAATTTCCGGCGAATTCTCGGGATTCCCGAATTCCTTTATCCTGGATATCAAATACATGTTGCTTAGGGCTTCGGCTTCGCCTGCCGGGTTTTGTTTTCTCATTTTTCGCAACTCATCGATTGTTGAGGTGTAAGCCACCCTTTTAATATAGGACGGCAGATTGTCCACTTTTTTACCTTTTTTCAAAAATTTCCAGATTTTGATTTTGACTTCTTGTTCGACGTCTTCCAGGTTAACAACGTCTGTTTTGTGTAGATTAATGGCAATCACATATCTGATCAGCGAGGAGTACTTCTCGACAATGTGCTTAAGATGAAAGTCGATATCTGGCATTTCTGCATTGATACTACCACAAAAATTGGTACAAATAGAATAATTGCACCGTCATAAGATATAGTACTGAGAGGTGCTCTTCCTTGCTTTGCCTCTGTGCCGGTCATTGAATTATTTATAGGTAGAGGAACTTCATGAAATTCTGTCACGATGAACCAACGGTCTGTCGAGTGGGCATCTGGTATTTTCTTGTTCTCTGCCTGCTGACATCATTTTGCGGCAAAACTGAGAAGAGTGATGATTGGATGAATCATGTCTTCGCTGAAGGGACAGGTCTATTTTTCCAGACAGTAACCACTGCCCTCGATAGGCATCCTGACCGCGGCCAGCTTAGCGATACCGAGATTGCAAAGATCCGAACATTGGACAAACAATTCCCGCGGACTTATGGACTATTGATCAATATGTACTACCAAAAGGAAGAACCGATTTTCCGGACTTTACTGGAACACGGAACCGAAGAATCCAGGAATCTGTTTCGTAAGCAGTTCCTGGAGCTGGCCGAATTTTCTGCCCGCAATTTTGTCAGGAGTCTGTTTCTTCCCGGTCTGCATCCCGATTTTATCAGAAATGTTCAGCCCCGGTTCAAAGGCAAAGATAGAGTTGATCTCATCCTCCTTTCTATGGGATATTTCGCCAGGTTGGATGAGCCTGAAGCAGAGAGCTTTGCCAATGCGCTGAGCCCGGAATTTGACAAGCAATGGGGTTTGGATGCCGCCAACTTTCGGAAAGCCCATCGACTTTCAAAGGGAAAAGGTGCGAAGATAGCCATCATAGATTCTGGGATTGACACGGCCCATTCCATTTTTAAAACAACGCCTTTTGGAGAGCATTTCGCCCTCGTCGGGCGGGATGGCCCTCCATGGCGCTCGGGAACTCCTGCCGTTGACTGGGGTTGGCATGGAACGATTGTCAGTTCCATTGTCGCCAGGTATTCACCCGAAGCCCGAATCACTCTCTATAAAGGGATGGATGCCGACACGATGAACGATGCGCCCTATCCCTTGATACTGGCTCATTTTATGGCGGCCTGTATTTATAAAGCCGTTCATGACGGAAATGATATCATCAATATCAGTGCCGGTCTGGGGAGGGACTTCCCGTATGTCAAGGATGCATGTCAGTATGCCTATGACAACAATGTCCTCATTGTCACCGCGAGTCCCTATTACCTCGGTAAGTATCTAGGCAATAATTACAGCTTCCCCGGCAGCTATGATTCGACCATATCTGTTACCGGAATCGAAAGAAATGAAGACGGGGGCTATGGGTATTGGCCGGTTGCGGCTCCCGAAGTCACGACGACTGTCGGAGCCCCCTGTGCTCCTTTTGTGGCCTATCCCACCTATATGGAAGAACAGGATGATTACGCTCCTGGCATTTCCTGTGCAACTCCGATTGTGGCCTCTGCTGTTGCTCTGGCCGTTTCCGAGTTTCCCCGGACTGGCATGGAAAAGCCGGGGGGATATTTTGAGGTGATAAAAAAATTGTTGACTGATACTTCAAGACCGGAAGCGTGCGGCTTCCAGGGATTTACCCCGGAATGCGGGTACGGACTCATTGATGCCGAGCAGATGGTGCTCCGGGCTCGTCAGCTTCAGAGAGAAACGCCCCGTGGACAGGAGTGACACAGGAGTAACTTTGAAGGAGGTTTCAGATGAATAGAAAAGCGATCAATCAAAAACCCGTTTACCTATTGATGATATGTGCACTCTTTTGGATTTGCTGTGGACCCGAGGTGGATGTCGATACGTGGCTCGATTCTTTATATGACAGAGGAGGGGAAATTTTCTATACAACGGTGAAAGACGAAATAGCCAATCATCCCCAAAAAGACCTTCTGACGGAAACAGAAACGACAAAGATCATAAATGTAGAAACCACACATCCCAGGCTGTATGGATTGCTCGTGAATATCTTTTATCAAAAAGATGAACCCGAATTTCGATCTCTTTTGGCAAAAGGCGACAAGGCATCGAAAACACGATTCGAAGAGATGTACCTGGATTTGGCCGGATTCTCTGCCTCTATGTTTGTGAAGAGCTTTTTCGCTACCACAAGTTCCACGGATTTGATCAGAAAGACCATGCCTAAGTATAAAGGATTGGACGCTTTTGACCTTATCCTTCGCTCATTCGGGTATCATGCCAAGCTCGATACACCACCTGCAGAAACAATCGAAAAAACGCTGAGCCCCGAGTTCGATAAACAGGGTGCGCTGGATGCGGCGCGCTTTAGAGAAGCTCATGAGATGACTAAGGGAGAGGGTGCGAAAATGGCCATCTTTGACACGGGGATCGATATGTCTCACCCTATCTTCAAAGATACGAAATGGGGCAATCATTTCAGCCTGATCGGCCGCGAGGGGAAACCCTGGGCCGCAGATGCCCCTCTTGTGGATTGGGGCTGGCACGGCACTCTGATTTCTTCCATTGCCGCCCGGTTCGCGCCAGCGGCCCGAATCACCATGTACAAGTTCGGGGATGGGGACACACAAAACGATCCCCCCTTCCAGCTTCTGATGGAGTGTCTGGTCGCTGCCTGCATATACAAAGCCGTGCATGACGGTAACGATATCATCAGTATCAGCGCTTCCGGAGCCACACTCGATCTGGACTATCTCAGGGAGGCTTGCCAATATGCCTATAATCACAATTGTGTTATCATCAGCGGCGGACTGTACAGTCGATGGTACAAACAGGGCAACGTTCTCAATTATCCTTCTCAATATGATACTGTTTTTACAGTGACGGCGGCTGGGAAGAGGGATGACGGGTCGTATGGATACTGGGATGTTTGTGCTCCCGGTGAAACGAACGATGTCGTGGCTCCTAACGACATTTTCGGAGCGTTTCCGACGTATGTCGAAGAAGAAGATACGTATATCCCCAGCATATCGGCTGCGATTCCGGTTGTGGCTTCGCTTTTTGCCCTTCTCGTCTCTGAATATCCCCGAAGCGGAGATGAGGCGCCGGGAGAATATGCCAAAACTCTCATGGATTTGGTGAGGGAGAATGCAAATCCTGAGAGGGTGGGCTTCGAAGGATTTTCGCCTGAATGCGGATACGGCATGATCGATGCGGCAAAAACCCTCAGAAGTGCCATAGTTTTAAAGAAAAAAGACTCACAGTAGAGAACAAAGGAAATATCTATGATGCTGAGTGCGAGGAAGACATGTTTCAGCCTGTTTATCTGTCTTTTTTCTCTCTCGTTTTTCTCTGCAGGACAAGGGGCGGGTGAAGCACGTGCCGGCCTGGATGTCATTTTTCAGGATGGAAAAAACGAGTTCTTCAAGGAGCTGCGGTACAAATTCGGGCTTCACCCTTTTAAATTCAGGCTGCTTTTAGAGAGCATTCAAAGAATTGAGAATGCAGAAAAAGAAATTCCTTTCCTCTACGAGAATCTCATAAACATCACTTATTTGGAAGATCAGCCTCATTTCAGAGTGCTTTTGGACAGCAAATCTCAGGAATCCAGGTCCCGGTTCAGAGAAGAATTTCTGAAACTCTCCAGAGACACAGCTGGATTTTTTGTCGAATCTCTTTTCCAGGATCCCTCTGCTGAAAGTGCGGGGGGCAGAGTTGTCCCCAACTCTGGAAAAAGCAGCCTGGATCTCGTCCTGGCATCCTTCCAGGAGTGCGATCACTCTGGCAATAGGCAGCATAGTGAAGGGGAACTGTCTGACACACGTTCATCGGAATTACTCCAGCTTTGGGGATTCGAAATTGCCCGATTTCGGGAAGCACACAGATTCAGCCGAGGCAGAGGAGTTAAAGTTGCAGTCATAGGTTCCGGGATATGTGAGGACTGTGATCTGGTGAAGTCGGATCGTCTTAAACTTGAATCGAGCTTTTCCTTGATAGGCCGAAAACAACCGCCGTGGACTCAAGAACTTAGACCTGTCATAGATGAATCCGGTTATGGCCGTGATGGGGCCTCAATCCTTATGGCGGCTGCTCCGGAATCGGACATTTATATCTATAAAACATTGTGTGATCTGAATCCGGTTTATCCCTTTTGGCCCGCCGTGCTTTCTGCGCAAGCTGTGTATAAGGCCGTTGACGATGGTGCGGACGTGATTCTTTTCAGTTCTGTGTTTGACGATGATTCTGCATTCTTAAAAAAGGCCTGTGAGCACGCATATGCGAACAATGTTATCGTTGTCTGTCCGAATGGCATTTCTGCTTCCGTCGATCCGGGCAAAGCACATCACTTTCCCGCTCATTATGTCACGACTGTGGCTGTCACCGGAATTGTGCCGGATAGAACGGGTGAACCTGTTGTATGGCCGCTGTCCGGATCCTCTCATTACTCCTCGGTTGCTGCCCCGGCGGGGATTTTCAGCTCCAGAGGTAGTAAGGGGAAAAAATCAACAGCGGCAGTACCCGACAATTTTACGGCTGCGGCCTTGACGTGTGGACTCGTGGCTCTTGTATCCGCCAAAATCCCAAAAAGCAAAGACGACCTGGCCGGTCAGTATGTTCAAAGGATATATGAAATCATAACTCATTCTGCCAACCCCCGGATTCTCGGATTCAAAAATTTCAACCCTAAGGCTGGGTATGGATTGATCGATGCCAAAAAATCTGTGGATGAGGGTTTGCAGGATTATTTAACCAAGATGAGGCGGATTGAGGCGAACTTCAAAAAAAGGATGGCCGAAAGGGCAAAAAGAGAAGAGGAAGCAAACCGCAAGAAATCTGAAAAAAATTGATCTTGTATTGGCCCACAGCTAAAATTTTCGGAAATCCCAGAACCTGAACCTCTTGTCTTGATTGCCATGCTTGGAATCAACTGTTCCTATTATCTCCGGTAGGGAGCGATGTCTATGAAAAAAGGAATTGTTTCTTTTTGTCTGGTGTGTTTGGCGTCTGCCCTGGTATCTTACGCGAAGGCCTTACCAAAAGATTTGGGAAAGAAAGATTGTGTTCAGATTGATCATATCATGGCGATCAAGAACATTCCCGAAGCCCAAATCTCTCCTGACGGAAGACATATCGCATATGTTATTTCTCAAGCCAATCTGGAAAAGAATGGGTACGACAGCGACATTTGGATTGTTGCCACCGATGGCGGCCGAAGATTCAAATTGACGAATGGCCCGGGCAGGGATGATCGGCCGCGGTGGTCGCCGGATGGGAGTACGATCGCCTTCCTCTCTGACAGGCTGGGAAAAAGTCAAATTTGGCTTATCCCTCCCTTCGGAGGAGAAGCTCGGACACTCACCAGGTTTGATTCCGGCGTTTATTCGTTTAGTTGGTCCTCTGACGGCACCAAAATCGCCTGTCTGCAACCAGATCCCAAGACTGTGGAAGAGAGGAAAGTCCAGAAAGACAGCGGTGACATCATCTGCGTGGATCAGGACATGAAGATGAATCATGTTCATATCATCGATGTGAGCACCGGAAAAACACGAAAACTCACCAAGGGAGAGTTTTCCGTCGACAGCCTCTCCTGGTCCCCGGATGGAGAGGCGATCGTTTTTTCTGCCCGCCCCAGCCCCAAAATTTCCGATATGTTTAATGCCGATATCTATACAGTCTCACTTAAGGACGGGTTCATTCAAAAAATCGTCGAAAGAGATGGCGCCGATGCCTCTCCCGTATGGTCCCCCGACGGAAAGTCCATTGCCTTTGTCTCCATGGATGGCCGTCTGGAGTGGATCGCCAACTGGTACATTTGTGTTGTTTCTGCCGAGGGGGGAAAGATCCAGAATATCAGCCAGCGGTTTGACGGGTTCATAACATCCTGTACTTGGTCAGCGGACAGCCAATCGCTCTATTTCCCGGGCAATAAGGGTGTGACGACACAGCTTTTTACAGTGGCTGTGGAAAATGGAGAGTTGAAGCAAATGACTTCGGGTCTGAGAGTGTACCGGAATTTCAGTTTTTCGGGGGCAAGGGATATGGTTGCGTTCCTTGTTTCCGAATCGACAACACCAGCAGAAGTCTATGTCTCAGCCATGCAATCATTTGAACCTCGTCGGCTGACCCGTACAAATCCCCATCTCGACAGTCTTCTTTTGGGAAATACAGAAGTCATTCAATGGCAAAGCTTTGATGGTTTGGATATTGAGGGGCTGCTCATTAAGCCCGTAGGCTTCGAACCCGGAAAAAGATATCCCCTGCTGACCTATGTCCATGGCGGGCCATCGGCAAAATTCGGAAAATCCTTTTCTCCCCAAATAGGTGGCTCCTCACCTGTCCAGGGGGAGAGCTATCCCCTGCATGTTCTTGCCGGGGAGGGGTTTGCCATCCTCCTGCCCAACCCGAGAGGAAGCTATGGATATGGCGAACAATTCCGTATGGCCAATGTCGGTGATTGGGGAGGCGGTGACTATCGGGATATCATGGCAGGTGTTGACCACGTGATAGAAATGGGAATTGCCGATCCCGGCCGGCTGGGCATCATGGGACGAAGCTATGGGGGGTATATGACATCCTGGATCATCACTCAGACAAGCCGGTTCAAGGCGGCTTCTTTGGGGGCCGGGATGGCGAACCTCATCAGCTTTTACGGCCAGACCGACATTCCGGGATACATGGAGTACTATTTCAAGGGCAGTCCTTGGACAACCAGAGAGGAATATGAAAAGCGTTCCCCGATTACCCATGCCATGAATGTGCAGACTCCGACTCTCATCGAGCACGGAGAGAGAGATGCCAGGGTCCCTTTACCCCAGGCCAGAGAGTTTTACAGGGCGCTCAAAAAGAAAGGGGTACCGGTCGAGTTCATCATCTATCCCCGGCAGGGACATTCCGTGCGCGAACCCTTGTTTCAACGGGATATGATGAGACGGAATTTGCGCTGGTTTATCCGCTGGCTGAAGAGCCCCTTGAGTGACACAAATCGTGATTTTTAGAATTTCCCGGGTATATAAGTTAAATAGAGAGAAAACCGCTAAAGGCTAGTCCATATTTGTGCCCGGCGAAGACCCCTTCACCTTCCCCATTCGGCTCACATAGATACAGACTAACCTTTTGAGCCAATCTTGCTCATAATATGTTCGTGATCAGGTTAGATCGTCTTTTTTCCTGATCTTGATGACACCCGCTCTTTCAAGTAGTTTCATATATTCTTCGACAGCTTCCAAACTGATTTTGATGGAGCTGAACTCAGCACTGAGGGCATTGCGAATGTCCAGGATGCTCCGTCGACCGTTCGCAAAGTTCAGTGCCTCCCAAGGCACCAGCCTTCCCAGTTTAAACAGAGTTACCTTTTGTTTGATGTCCTCATCATTCAGCGTTCTCTCGAGATAAGTGAAATCCGTGAGGTATTCGAGCCCCAGGATTCGACTTGGAATGAATGTATCCAATCTTTTTTCCTCGGGCGTCATGGATGGCTCAACCGGTTCCTGGCCCATCTTTTGACACAGATAGGCATAGTAGGTTTTGATTGAGGAAAGGGCGCTCCTGTCTTTATCTTTCAGCAGATTTGTCAACTGACCCGTTTTCCTTTCCGTATAGTGCAGATAGCTGCCTATGGATGAGAGCGTGCTCTCTTCTCTGCGGAGGCCGTGACGAATGATGTTGAGGGCTTCCTTATAATTTTGGTGAATGCTTTTTTGCTCACTGCCCGCCAGGAGGGAGAGGGCCTTCTTTTGATCTTTCGCCAGGCGTTCTTCACCCGCAGCGAGTACGATAGAGCTCAAGTGAGGGACATCCTTTTCCTCAAGGTTGGCCAGGTATAGGGTAGAGGTTGCAGCCAGGAAAGCGGCTCTTTTGAGTTGGGTGGGATCGCACTTGTCAGGACGGTCCTCGCTGGAGTGATAGAAGGGATCGGGTCCGCAGTTGAATAATATGTGGGGGACAGCCAGCCAGGTTTCATTGTACATGCGGGGATTGAAATGGACGAGTTGATGGTAAAAGGGATCTCTCGATCCAGATGGTGCCGCAATCAATTCTGCTGCAGATTTTGAGGCGATTCGCTCGCCGATGCCGCTCCGTAAAGCCACATATTCGGTGAAATGTCTCATAACGTCATTGAAGAAGTGCGGGAAGGAGTCCGGGGTCGTCATCACCCGGAACACAGACCCGCATTTCTGGTGGCTTTCACCCACCATATCCATGTCGATAACAGCCTTGAGCCTGGAGGGAGCTTCCGGGTATTTGGCCAGCCAGGCAAACGTGCCCCATCCTTCGGGTTCCCAGAATATACGAATACTGCGTTTGAGCGGCGGGATTGTCTTCGCTTCTATAAGTTTATGGACCACTCTGGCTGTTTCCAGTATGGCTGCACTCCCACTTTTGTTATCGTTGGCTCCCTGCTTGTAGTAGTACTCGAAGAGATGGGCCATGAGCATGATCTCTTCATCCGGCAAACTCTGGCCTTTTATGACGGTATTGACCACATCCAGCTTTCCCGGATGCGTCTGGCTTTTCACGCGAGCATGGATGACCACTTTCTCATGCATGCGGAGCAGCCTTTTCAACTCTTCGCCCTGTCTTGGGGAAATCATGAATCCGAATGTGTATTTTCCGGTCCCCTGGATAAGTGGTTGAAAATAAGCACCCCAGCTGACCATATCCGGGTATTCATTGGGATGCGCGGAACGATAGCAGATGATCCCCAATGCGCCGCGTTTCTGGACAGCTTCGGTGTTAACTGTGTCTTCGTATCCGTTACAGAGGACAATTTTACCGGCAACATCCTTTCCTGTGTAATCTTGAGGCGCGGTCCCTTCGCCCACATCGATGAGCTCCGCTTTGACATCTGTGCTTTGGCTGTATTGGATAAGACAGAGATGAACCATGTCCAATCCGGTCAACTTTCTCTTTACCGGTTCATCAATCCAAAGCTCGGCCGAGATGGGATCCCAGTCCTCCAATTCGTACGGGAAGTACTCAATATCCGTGTGCATCAATCCATATTCTTTTGCTTTAGCCAAAACATATGTTGCTTCGTAAAAGGTGTCCTTGTATTCCTTTTCCGTTCTGTTCTTTGGCCACCCCGATAGATTGACGACATGCTCAAAAGCTTCTTCCCCGGAAATTTCGCTGGCCAGTAAGTCCAGCAGGCTATCGGGCAATAAGTGTTTTTCCTGCCCCGCCGATATGTGCACACAAAGTCCCAGCAGGATGCAAAACAACCAAAAATATTTTTTCTTGTGGGACATCTTCCCTTATCCTCCTTCAATGGGTATGGTGAAATTCATTCGGACAAACAAACTATTGGCTCCTTTGAATCCTGTCTCTTTCCGATTGAAACCGCACCTGGTTATTTGAACGATATTAAATCGATCGTTTCGAGCAATCTGAGAAAGGAGAGAACATCTTTGATTGCGACCGGACCACACTCGGCACTCACGGCATTCCGGATGTCTAAAACGCTCTTCCGGCCGTCCATAAACGCTGCAATCTCGAAAAACTGGAGCCCTGTGAAAGGAAAATTCAAAGGAGACCTGTCTTGGATATTTGCCTGAAGATAATCACCCGATATAGGACCCGGGTAAGCGGGATTCCGGACAGGTGTTAGTTTTTGTGCTGATTTCTCTTCTTCGGAAAGCTTGAGTGGCTCTGGATTCTTTCCCTTAGTTCGGCACAGTTCGGCATAGGTGTCCTTGATGTCTTGTTTTGATGATTTCACAACTGCCCGCATTTTTTTTGAGTTTCCTTTGATTGCCTCAGATATCTTTGTGTCATCGGGAAGAAGCCTGGAGAGTGATTGAAAGGCCTCTTCCTCTCTTTGTCCTGCCCAGTGAATGATATTCAGCGCCTCTTTGGCATCCTTTCCGGTCAAACTGCTTGCCTGGAGCATGTTTCTCGCTTTTTCATTGGCCTCTCCCAGTCGGCCGAGGGCGCGAGGGTACATTTGGCCGATCAGTTTAAGACCCTCTTGTGTATCCATATTGGCCACAGAGAAGGCCACCATAGCACCAAGGACGACAGATCGTTTCAATTGGGTGGGATCGGATTTGTCCGGCGTGTCACCGCTGGAGTGATAGTAATAATCGGGCCAGCTGCCGAACATGGTGGCGGGAATATTGATAACGCCGCCCATGAAGACGTAATGGTCGCTTCCGCCGGAGTAGGGTGTTATCCGGGCATTCCAGATCTCTCGACTGCCTGTCAGCGAGACGACGAGAAAAGGATCCGTGAGCTCTTTGCCAGGCCTGTATTGGTGAGATTGAAGAAACTCGAGATTGAAGGCCAGGATGTCGTTGAAATAAGAGGCTGTTGAGTCAGGGGTCTGAGTAACGGTGTGGATGGAGCCGCATTTCGACTGGTGTTCTCCCACCATATCCATGTTGATCACAGCCACAGCCTTTTTGGCCTCCTCCATATGTTCGGCAATGTAGGCATATGTCCCGCAAATTTCGGGGACCCAGAAAAAACGTATGGTGCGGCGGGGGGTTGGGAGGGCTCTGGAATCGATCAGGGATTTGAGAGTTCTGGCCGTTTCAAGAATAGCCGCGCTGCCGCTGGCGTTATCATTGGCCGAAGGAAGGCAGTGATCGAGATGAGCGATAAACCAGATCTCCTGGTCGGCCAAATCCGTGCCGGGAATACGGGCCTTGACGATTTCGTATTCCCCTGCAGATATTTCGGCGTCCACTTCGGCGTGCAGCACGACTTTTTCGCCTTCTCTCAGGAGCCGCTGCAATTCCCAGCCCATGCGTTTGGAAACACAGAATCCAAAGGTGGATTGTTTACCGCCGAGCTCGTGGGTGAATATATGATCCCAGGTGATGAGCTCGGGAAAAGCATCGGGATCGTACCCTCGATAGGATATGACCCCGGCCGCTCCCCGTTCAAGAACCGCCAAACGGTGGACGAGATCGATTCGTCCCTCCCCCTGAGGTGAGGAAGCCAAAACGAGTTTTCCTCTGACATCTTTTCCCTCGTAGTCCGAGGGCTTAACGCCTTTTCCCACGTCGACAAGCTCGGCTGTGACATTGGCTGTGCGGCTGTAGGAGGCCAAGGTGATGGGGTTCTCAGCCCAGGATACGAGGTGTTTTTGATTGGGGGAGACTAGCCGCAGTCGAGCGGAACGCACCGTCCATTTTGGATAGCTCTTGTCTGTCGAATACAATATTTTTCCGTCCGCGGGAAAAGTCTCGATGTGGACATTGCCCAAACCATACTCCTCAGCTCTTTTTTGGATATAGAGAGCCGCCTTATGGTAGCCATCGGAGACAAACCAGCGGTGGTGCAGGGCCAAATGCTTGATGTGTGTTAATGCGTGCTCGCCTGAAGCTGTATCAATAAGGACTTTGATCTGATCCGGAGTCAAACCCGGGATGGGACCGGGGGATTGCGCATGAAGTAGGCTTATGATAACAAAAAAGCCTAAAAAAATAACAGCTGTTAATGATCTGAATTTTCTCATAAAACAATCTCCTGTTTTTAAGACATTGAATATTGGTTGATAGTAATCCATCGCAAACCTGAATTAGTCATGAGCTCAGGCAAATAATTCTCTCCAATATATAGGGCTCAATCTTATTTTTCAATAGTGATGACCTTTGCGATTTCAAAGACACAGCCCAAGCTCAAACGAAACCAATTGAATAGACGGTTGCGGGCTTGGATATTTACCAAAATATCAGTCATCAAGGTCATTTTATCCATGGGGCAAAAAATATGAGCAAAAATGGCACATTCTTTTGAAACTCATCGTCTAATATAAAAATAAGTCTATTTGAGGAGGTATGCATGAACAAAATTATCAAACTGATGTGCGTCTTGAGTGTGTTGCTGCTGTTTCTATCCCTTTCGAGCACGACTTGGGCTCAATCCACCGGTATTCTTGCAGGAAATGTCATTGACAAAAACGAAAAGTTCCCGCTCCCGACAGTGCGAATTGCTGTCTCGGGCACGAAGTTTTATGGAACGAGCGATGTCGATGGGAATTTTAGAATTATCAACATCCCCCCTGGTGAATACACCGTAACTTTTGAGCTATCCGGTTATCTCATCGAGGTAGTAAAAAATGTGTCCATTCAGGCGGGAGCCACAGCAGAGCTCGAAGTGGTCATGAAGATGGGGTTTGCCCATGAGACGACGGTGACCGCACGCCGTGAGATCACAAGCTTACAGCGAGTTCCCCAAAACATCGAAATTCTGACTGAAACCGAACTCGAAGAAACGCCGGTCCTGAATGTCTATCAGGCCCTGAACAATGTTACAGGTGTGGATGTGGAAACAGGTTCCGGGCTCTCTACGGTCGGGATGTTCATGTCCATCAACGGCTATGACGATGTCTATATCCGGAAAATGGTCGACGGCGTAGATGTCACGGCTGCTGTAACCAACTGGAGCTTGTTGAACGCCTATCCGGCTGAAATGCTGGAACAGGTTGAAGTCATGAAGGGCGGGGCTTCGTCTGTCTGGGGTTCCAACATGGGCGGCATCATCAATCTCGTGACCAAACGGCCCAGAGATATGGAGAGGCCCCAGTTCACACTCAGGGGAACATTTGGTCATCACGGTGAGCAGGACTATGCCAATGCCAGCGCTCTCCCTCAATCCGGAAATATCATTCGTTATTCCGGAAATGTCATCGGTTCTTACGAGAAATTCGGCTACATGGTGGGCTTCAAGCGGGAAGATCACGAACTGTTCACTATAGACGGGAGGGAGAAAAATTTCTCCATCTATGCTAAATTTGGATACGACATCAGCGATTCCTCCTATTTGGATTTTCTCTATAGCTACAATAAAGTTGATATTTTTGATCGAACTTTTTTAGAATCGGATCTTTTCCTTCCCTTCGGTTTTCCCTACTACTGGAATTATAACAATGATGCCAACTCTGCAACCCAGGTTGCCACGCTCAAGTATTCGACTCTCATTGCTCCCGCGCTGAATGTTGAGGCCCAGTTGAAGTTCAGCCGAATGGATGGAGACTTCACCAGAATCTACCTCGGAGGTGGATTCATTGATGGCCCTCCAGGAACTTCGGATGGAAATACGTTCATGGACCATAGGTTGGGATTCACGGTGAAAGGCGCCTACAATCCGAGCACGATGCTCTCTGTCGTTGGAGGTGTCGATTACTACCGGATTAAGGCGGATTTCTCTGATTTTATTCTGGACCAGCCTATCATTTATGTGGATCAAGTGGCACCCTTCTTGAATATGGAGTATAGATTGGGACCTCTCGGTCTGCACGCCGGAGCGAGATATGACTATGATAGCTCCTTTGGAAACCAGCTCAGTCCTTCTCTGGGTGCTAACCTTAATGTGGGCAAGGCCACAATTTTCCGCGCCAATGTGGCCCGTACTTTTAAAGTTCCGGATCTCTGGTACACGCTGGGCGAATCCTACGTTGACCTTATCCTGCCCAACCCGGATCTGTTGCCCGAACGGGCATGGGCTTACAGCGCCGGTTTCGAATCCCAGGAGCTCGAGTATGTCTGGGTGAAATTCTCCGGTTATCTTCATAAGATGACTGATGGGATTGTCCGGGTTCCGTCCGAAGATTTGCCGGGACGGTTCACCTGGGGAAATGCCACTGAGTTTGACCGGAAAGGCTATGAGGCCGAGCTCGGAATATTGACTCCTGTTGGGCTGTCTGCGTATATTGCCACGAATTACAACAAACATGAGGATACAAGCGCAGGAGTCAGGCTTGAATGGATACCGACAAGGTCCTGGAAGACGGGTCTGAAATACACCAACTCCAAGTGGGACTTCTTTGCGAATCTGCGTGGACGATGGATATGGTGGAACGAGGGTGAAGAGCTCATAGAACTATTTGCTCCCAGAGATAAAGTGTGGCTTTTCGACCTGAGAGTATCCAAAGGCTTTAGGGTTTCGGACACCATCCGGGTGGCCTTGATTATTGACGCCTACAACATCACCGACCAGCTCTACTGGGATCGGGTAGAGCTTCCCAATCCGCGTCGTTGGATCCAAGCTGGATTTGAACTCAAATTTAACTGAACGTCGATCTTGTACTATGGGGAGGTTGTCAACATAACCTCCCCTTTTTTGTATCGAAAGTGTCAAATCTGTGATTTCTTTAAGATCGGTTTCTCTAACAAAGATCTGAGAAGGAGTTACATATGTGACGGATGTAGTCCTTAGGAGTATTTGATGAAGAGATGGTTTTTTGTGTGCTTGATTTGCTTATTCATGTTTTTTAGCTCTTTTTTGCCCTTGTTTTCAGAGGTCGGCAATCTCAATGGACAGAATGATCAGCTCAGTCTCATTTTTAAAGAGGCAAAAACAGAATTTTTCGCAATCGTCAATAAATATCTGGAGAAACATTTCCGAAAGGCGGAGTTGACTCAGGAGGATCTGGACAGGATTGCGAATGCTGAGGAAGGAATCCCTTGTCTTTTCGAGCGGATCATGATCCTGGCCTACCAGAAGGATGCCCCTCTTTACGCTGAATGGATTAAAAAAGGGGATGAGGAGTCCTTGGAAAAATTCCGGGGGAGATTCATCGACTTGGCCAAGGACTATGCCGCGCGGTTTGTCGGTTCTCTCTTTCGCAAACAACCTCGAGCAGATTTTGCCATGATGCTTCCCCATAACAAGGGAAAATCCACCCTGGATTTAGTCCTGCAAACCCTGGGATTCAACGCAAAAAAGGAGCTCCCGAAGCTGCCAAAGGAGAAATGGTTCACCAATATCGTCGAGCCGGATCTGAACTCCCAGTGGTGTATCGATGCCGTCAATGCCCGCGAGTGCTGGCAGAAAACACAGGGCGAGGGTGTGGTTGTGGCTGTGATCGATTCAGGGATCGATCCCTACAACTCCCTCTTCAAAGATCGAGTCATCCCGGGATTCAATTCCGTAACGCAGACAACCCCGCCTTGGAGCGGTGATACCCCGCCCATGATCGATTACGGACTGCACGGAACCGGTGTATCATCGGCCCTTCTAGCGATTGCGCCGCAGTGCCAGATCATGCCTGTACGCATCCATGATTCGGACACGATGAACGATCCTCCCTACGATTACTGGCTGACAGAGCAAGCTGCTGCCGGCATTTACTGGGCTGTCCATCATGGAGCACACATCATATCCAAGAGCTCACGACTGTTGCCGGCCGAGCCGGCCGTGGCCGAAGCCGTCCGCTATGCCTATGAACACAATGTGATCATCTGCAGCTCTGCCGGAAACATCCCCAGAGTTCACCTCGGACTCAGACCCGAAGACACTCTTTATCGCGCCTTCGATAAAGAAGTTCTGTTGATCGGCGGTGTGGAGAAATATGAGGGCAAGATACGTCCCTGGCCTCATTCGGTCCCCGGAGAATTCGTCGATGTGGCCGCGCCTTCGAAAGATGTGTTTGTTCTTGTCCCGGTTTACATGGAGGGAATGAAAAATGCCTATGTGGCCGGGACCTCGTTGTCCGCCCCGATAGCAGCCGGAGTGGCCGCCCTCATGCGCAGCGCTGCTCCGCCAAACCTAGAACTGCTGAAAAAACCTGGGGCTTATGTGAGAATGGTCACACAGAGTCTGAAAGAAACGGCCCGTCTTGAAGTGTTGGCTTTGACCGAGCCGAACGAATACGTCGGGCACGGCTTGATCGATGCGGCGGCTGCCGCAGAAAGAATCCGAAAAGAGATGAATAAACGCAAATAGATTTGTATAATGCTCATAATGGCACAAAGAAAGTTTAGGTTTATTGAGAATTATAGAGATCTTATATATCCAATTTCATCTAGGAGGAAACATGGATTCAAAAATAACACGGCGGGATTTTCTCAAAAAATCAACTCACATAGGGGTTGCTTCCACTTTGGGAGGTAGCATTTTATCGGGATTGCTTCGAGATCCTTATCTGCACGCTTCGCCGGGAGTCGATATTGCGGTTGCCAAGGGAGCGGATTATATAGAGGGGACAGGCAAGGCGGTAGAGCTGCTGGGCGGTATGACCAATTTTGTCTCCAAAGGCGCCAAAGTGGCTATCCTGCCCAACACGCAGCGGAATAACCCGGGCGCCTTCACAAAGCCAGAGATCGTGAGAGCGACAATTCGGATGTGCAAGGAAGCGGGCGCCAGCGAAGTTAACTGTCTGAGCTGGCTGCCGAGAAAGGCGTGGGAATCCACAGGATTGGCTGCGGCTGTCGAGGAGGAGGGGGCTAACCTGAGTTTGGTCGATATGAAAGACGAGTCTCTTTATAAGGCCGTTCCGCTCCCTAAAGGAAAGGCTCTTAAAGAAGCAAAGATCATGAAGGCCTTATTTGAGAATGATGTCTTCATCGATATGCCCATCACCAAAGATCACATCGGGAATAAATTCACGGGCACGATGAAAAACTATATGGGGCTAAACCTGCAGGCTGTCAATATGTTCTTCCACACCGGCAAGTTCAAGGAACCGGATGACATCCCTCATCTCGACCAGTGTATTGCCGACTTGAACTTAGCGGTCAAACCGACACTCTGCATCGTAGATGCCACAGAATTCATCACCACCAACGGGCCATTCGGGCCCGGCAAACTCGCCAAACCCTTGAAGATCGTCGCCGGCGTCGACAGAGTTGCCATCGATGCCTATTGCTGTCAGCTCTGGGGCCTGAATCCTCAGAATATCATCATGATCAAACGTGCGCATGAGCACGGCCTCGGTGAGATCGATCTCAAAAAAGTCAAGATCAAAGAAATTTCAATCTGATCACTCTTGACGCTCTTGTAGGAGTCGTCCAGGGGAATTAAATAGAGTATCCCTTTCTCTCCAATTTCTTATAATTTCGATAGAATTATGGTAAAATATGTTTTCAGTAATTTATCTCTCACAATTAAAATGGAGGGTGAGATGAAACTTTTTAAAATAACGTTAGCTTTGGCTTTTTTGGCATTTCTGCTGTCCGCACAGACAGTCGATCTTGGCAATCATGTGTTTTACAACGAGGAAGGTGGGATTAATCTTGCCGTGGATGCCAATATGGCCGTCCGAATTCTTGACAGCCCCTATGTTCCCTTTGTTCTGTATATTGGAGCTGATCCCCGCATTATCGCCAACATCAGTCGGGATGATGTGACTCTCGTGCACGATGGAAAATCCTACCCTATGGTCAGTATTCAAGAGCTGAGAAAGGAATATGACCAGGATACGAGGGATTTCAGAATGTACAGCCGTTTCAGTAAGGAAAATCTGGCTCTTTCGCGAATGAGGTACTACCGCTTTCAGACGCGCTATGATTTCTTTCCCTCCAGAGCCTCTAATCTCAGAGTGACTGACGAAGCTTCTGTCTCGGAGACGATAGGCTTTCGGACTTTCGCCTACTTCAAAAACCCGGGATTCAAGGATGGCGACACTGTTATCATCAATCTTGTCGATAAAAAGGATTCAGAGATTTGGGGCGCTTCGGCTGTGCTTTTGAATCAAGTGAAGTGACATACCTATAGGATAAACCGGTACTCTGAACGAGATAGCGGCAATAAAATTGGGAATTTTTTTGGTGAATAGGCCGCCGGTTTTTATGAATAGTTCAAGTGTAAATTGGGCATTCACGGGCCGATATTGCGGCATTGGCAAGGCAGTGGCCAATGAAGCTGTAGTAAACTACTGCGAATTGGTTACAACGCCGCCGATGTTGGAAGATCGGTTCGCCCGCAGGGTAAAAAATGGCGGCAAAAAGATTGGAAATTCTTTTGGTGAATAGGCCGCCAGTTTTTATGAATAGTCCAAGTTATTTGACTTGGTTATAAGCCCACTCTAACCACTCTCCAACAATCTCGAGGTCTGATGCTTCCACTGTGGCCCCACACCAAAATCGAAGTCCTGGAGGCGCATCGCGGTAGGAGGCGCAGTCGTAAGCCACGCCTTCTTCAGCAAGCAGATTGACCAGGTCTTTCAGTTTGTCTTCAGTAAGGTTCACCTTGAAGCAGACGCTTGTGTTGGAGCGGATGTCTTTGCTCTCGGCCAGAAAGTCTATCCAGTCGTGCGTGCCAACAAATTTCTCCCAGACAGCCAGGTTAGCGTTACTTCGCTGAATCAATCCCGACAATCCGCCTACAGATTCCGCCCATTTCAACGCGGCCAGATAGTCTTCGTTGACTATCATGGAGGGTGTGTTGATGGTTGATCCTTTGAAGATGCCCTCAATCAGTTTTCCTCCCTTGGTCATCCGGAATATTTTCGGCAAAGGCCAGGGCGGGATGTAGCTTTCCAGTCTCTCAACAGCACGCGGGGACAGTATCAATATGCCGTGAGCGGCCTCTCCTCCCAGGACTTTTTGCCAGGAGTAGGTGATGACATCGAGTTTATGGTAGGGGATGTCCATAGCAAAAATGGCGGAGGTCGCATCGCACAAAGTCAGGCCCTCGCGATCGTCGGCGATCCAGTCTCCATGGGGAACTTTGACTCCGCTTGTTGTGCCGTTCCAGACAAAGACAACATCGTTTTTGAAATCAATCTGGCTGAGATCCGGCAGTTTTCCGTAATCAGCCTGGAACACACGGGCATTGTCCAGTTTGAGCTGCTTCTGGATATCGGTAGCCCATCCTTTGCTGAAAGATTCCCAGACGAGAACATCCACACCGCGTGCTCCGAGCATCGACCACATGGCCATCTCGAAGGCTCCCGTATCAGAGGCAGGAACGATTCCTACCAGATAATTCTGGGGCAGGCCGAGGATCTCTTTCGTCCTTTCGATAGACTCTGCCAGCTTCCCTTTGCCCAGGCTGCTCCGGTGCGAACGGCCTAATGGTGTATCCTTGAGCTCGTCGATGGAATAACCTGGATGTTTTGCACAAGGTCCTGATGAATAGTTCGGATTATTGGGTTTGGTTGCAGGTTTCATTTGGCATTACTCCGTTTATATTATTTCAAAGAAAAATAGTATTAATATCCTATGTTGTCCATATATGATGTGAAAGTCAAGCCATCACATCATTGGCTTTTTTGAAAAACACCTTATTTGATTTAAGATGCTGTCATTCTTTTTGTCCATTGCCGCCGAGTCCATACGAAGGCTCGACTCCCATGACGTGAAACATGAAGGCATACTTGTCAACTATCTCATCCAAACGTTTTGTCGTACTGGAGGCGCCGTGTCCTGATCTGGTCTCTATCCTGATAAGAACAGGGACGTCTCCCTCATGCTTTTCTTGGAGTGTAGCGATGAATTTGAACGAATGGGCAGGGACGACACGGTCATCGTGATCCGCCGTCGTCACCAGAGTGGCCGGAAAGGAAGTGCCCGTTTTAATGTTGTGCAACGGGGAATACGAATAAAGATTGGCGAAATGCTCTTCCTTGTCGCTGGAACCATACTCCACAGCCCAGCCCCAGCCCACAGTGAATTTGTGATAGCGGAGCATATCCATAACGCCAACAGCCGGAAAAGCCACTCCGAATAAATCAGGGCGTTGGGTCATACAGGCTCCCACCAGGAGTCCTCCGTTCGATGCTCCGGCGATGGCCAATTTGTCTTTTGATGTGTATTTTTGCTCGATGAGATACTCTGCGGCAGCGATGAAATCGTCAAAGACATTTTGCTTGTTGTGCAGCATCCCCGCATGGTGCCATTTTTCGCCGTATTCCCCTCCACCCCGCAGGTTGGGTTGAGCATAGACACAACCGGATTCGAGCAGAGGGATGATTGTGGCATTGAAGGATGGTAGCAGGCTCGCATTAAAGCCTCCATAGGCATAGAGATAGGTTGGATTGTTGCCGTCGAGTTTGATTCCCTTCCTGTGGACGATAAACATGGGGATCTTGGTGCCGTCCTTGCTGGTGTAGAAAATCTGCTTGGCCATGAAATCATCCGGACTGAATGGCACGTTCGTCTTCTGGAATAGCTCGGATTGGCCACTGGCAATGTTGTATTTGTATATGGTTGGAGGAGAAGTAAGGGAGGTAAAGGTGAAGAAAAGTATCTTATCATCTTTTTTTCCACTGAAACCGGTTGCTGTTCCCAGAGAGGGAAGCTGAATTTCTCTCACTGGGTTGCCGGTCAGGTCAAACTGATAGACATGTGTTGTCACATCCTTCAGATACCGACAAAAAAGCTGGCCGCCGGCTGTGCTGGCGCTGTTCAACACTTCGGGTCTTTCCGGAACAACAGTTTTCCAGTTTGCTTTTTCCGGATGCTGAGGGTCGATCATGATAACTTTATAATTCGGTGTGTCAACGTTCGTATAGATGAGAAATTTTGCACCGATGTTGTCAATGGCATAGCTGTCGAACTCAAAGCCTTGTATCAGGGGTTTAAACACAATGTTTTTTGGAGCAAGATCAGCGTAATAGAGTTCATTGCCGTGTGTTCCCTCAGAGCTTGACAAAAACAAATACCTCCTATCTTCGGTGACTTCGACGTTGAAGTAGCGGAAAGGGTGATCTTTGTCCTCGTAGATTAAGCTATCTTTTTCTTGAGGCTTGCCCAACTCATGGAAAAAAACTTTCTGAAATGTGTTGGCCGCAGACAGTTCTTGGCCCGGATCCGGTTTGTCAAAACCGCTGTAGAAAAATCCGTTTCCAGACCAAGATGCAGGCGTAAATTTTACCCACTGGATCCGGTCGCTCAATTCCTTCTTGGTTGCGATTTCCATGATCCGGAGCTCCTGCCAATCAGAGCCAGCCACTGATTTGGAGTAGGTGACGTATTTGTTGTCTTTGGAAAAACCGACCAGGAATATTCTGACTGTGCCATCCGGAGCAAGCTGGTTGGGATCGATGAACACTTCCGGCTCTTTTTCCAGTCCTTTTTGGATATAGATCACGGATTGGTTTTGAAGGCCGTCATTTTTGTAAAAGAAATAGTAGTCGCCGGCCCTGAAAGGTGAGGAATACTTGGGGTAATTATAGACTTCGGTCAACCTTTGATGGATCTTATCACGGAAAGGGATGTTGGCCAGATAGGCGAAGGTGATTTTGTTCTGAGCGTCCACCCATTGTTTGACCTCATCTGATGTGTCATCTTCAAACCAACGGTAGGGATCTTCGACTTTCGTTCCAAAATAGTCATCCACCTGCTCGACCTTCTTGGTCACAGGATAGACTAGCGCTACTTGATCCTCAGCCGTTTTTTTCTGGCAAGCCGGGATATTGGCTATGAGGATAAGAAGAAATACTACAAGAAGTTTTTTCCGCATTTTACCTCCTCCGTTTTTTGGTCAAGCATGAAGATGATATTTTAATAGCACAGCAAGAGGCATTGGTCAACGTCAAGAGCCATTGTGTTTCTGAAGCTACTGAATCAATCCGGGTCAGGAATATTGACGGTTGTCGATTCTTTTTGAAACACCAATTTCTTGTTTTTTAAAGGCTTTTTTGAATTTCGATACAGGGCATGGTTTTTTGGCGTAAAGTTCATAAATTTGGATTAATCCAAAAAAATGGACTAAAGTTGGAAAATCAGAACAGAGTTAAAACAGCTAAATTGCTGAATCAAAAAGGGTTAATTGATTCACTATGATTGGCATAGATATTGCATATATGTGATAAATGAGGTAAATAGGCAAAAGGGGGTGTTGGAATATCCACTTAGATGTCTGGTTTTGTGTCACAGCCTGGCCACACCCAGGAAAACCGCGTGAAGAGATATGATCGTGATAAGGAAGATGTTTCGCGCGTTTTTTGCTGAGAAGTCGAATAATTTATATCTCAAAGCCTGCTTTGGACATCCGGGTAAACAATCCCCGCACAGCGTGCAGCTCAAGCCGGGTGTCCGTTGCTGAATGTCTGTCTTAGTCAGGGCATTGTATCGGCAGTAGGGCTGGCAGGCGCCGCAGCCGTCACAGTTGTCTGTGAAGCGAATCCGGAAAGGATTCAGTTTTCCGATGAGGTTGGCCAATAGTCCTATCGGACAGTAGACGGTGCAGTGAGTCATAATCCCCTTTTTCCGGGAAATAAAAACCATTATGCCCACTCCCGTGATGCCATAGAGGATGGCGATGACCGCTGCTGTGGCCGGATTCATTCCCATTATCCGAAAGACAATTGCCGCTATGACTATGGACAGAAGAATGCCAATTCTGGCTGCTTTGCTCCAGCGCGGAAGACTGCTTGGGCGATGTGTGTTTTTGGAAAATACGTTATCCCAGGCACCGATGTAGCAGAGATGGCTGCACCAAGCTGTACCTGCGATTAAAGTTGTGCTCAAAAACAGAATGAGCATAAAAAAACCCGATCCGCGGAAAACAGGCCCGGCTATGATCATAGCAGGAATAGGGAGATGCAGTTTTCCCGTCATCATGAATTTATTGAGACCAGATAAACCCAATATGAATTGAGCGAAGAATACACCTGAGAAAAGGCTCCAGATTAGAGCGCGGATTTTAGCACTCCGCTTTATGGTAAGCATAATCTCCGTAACCCAACCGGCGTAGAAGGCGAGGAGAGCGATTTCCACAGGCCCGGCTCCCGGAAAAAAGCGCTCTAACAGGAGCACCGGAGGGGAAATCTTGATATGAATAATTGAAAGCAGAACAGCCGTAAGGAGGAATGCCGCATTACTCGGCCATGAGGGCTTTCGTCCGGCGTCTGATAATTTTTGTTCGTACCTTGCTTGAATTTTTTTGTCTCGGAGGGCGAGAACCGAAAGGAATGTGAATACGGAAACAGCCATAAGGATGACAGCCAAGCGCAGCCACGGCTGGCCTTCGCTCTGTCTAATGCGGACAAGTTCCACTGTTCTTACAATCCATACGATTCCACCAACAGCCAGATAGCTCTGATAGATCATCAGAATCCACTGTCTCTTCACGAGGAATATCAGGGGGGAAATCAGGCAAGCAAGGGCCAGCCAGTCATTCTGAACCCGGGAAAAGTGTGCGGCCAACAGGGTTGAGGCAATTATGGGGAAGACGAGTTTTTTCAATTCTTTCTTATTTGGAAGGCTTGTTCGTCCAGCTTAAACAAAAAAAACCATCTTATATTTTATAGACCTCTGCGCTTTTTTATCAAGAGGAAGTCGCACAAAAATATTTGTGTTGAATGGGTTTCTGCAATACAATAGCACCCTCAGCAATGGCTAGTATACAAACATTCAAAAAAGGAGATGCATCATGGAACGTAATTTAAGGGTATTTTCTGTCAGAGCGGCTGTCCTCATAGCTCTGATTGTCTTTATTTTCCAAGCATGGAGTTTTTCCCAAGATAAGGTCGCCCAAATCGATGAGTTGATGAAGCTCTATCAAGAGTATGAAGGTTTCAACGGAACCGTGCTTGTGGCGGAGAGCGGGAAGGTCATATTCAAAAAGGGATACGGAATGGCCAATGTGGAGTGGAATATTCTGCACAAACCTGACACCAAGTTCAGGCTGGGCTCGGTCACCAAACAGTTCACATCCATGTTGATTATGCAGCTCGTGAATGAAGGGAAGATCTCTTTGGAGGGGAAGCTTTCCGATTATCTCCCGTACTATCGCAAAGACACCGGCGGGAAAGTCACCGTGCATCACTTGCTGGTTCACAGTTCAGGCATTCCCAGCTACACGAATAAACCCAATTTTTTCCAGGACATAAGCCGTGATCGCTATGGTGTCGAGGAATTCGTCAAGAAGCATTGCAGTGATGATTTTGAGTTTGAACCGGGAGAGAAATTTTCCTATAACAATTCTGGTTATTTTCTCCTGGGCGCCATCATCGAAGAGATCACAGGAAAACCGTATGAGGAAGCTCTCAAGGAAAGAATATTCGACCCCTTGGGAATGACAAGCACGGGCTATGATCACCACGACACCATCATGCCTCACCGTGCCACAGGCTATAATCTCACGCTTGACGGCTTTGAAAATGCCCCTTACCTAGATATGTCTCTGCCCTATGCAGCAGGCTCCCTGTATTCTACAGTTGAGGATCTTTACATCTGGGATCGTGCTCTCTACACCGAGAAGCTGCTTCCCAATAAATGGATAGAAGTCATGTTCCAGCCCCATATCAAAGCCTTCGGAGGGCATTATGCCTATGGCTGGTCAATCACTGAGAGAAAAATCACCGGCTCCGAGGATAAAAAACGGCATATCTCCCACGGTGGCGGGATAAACGGTTTCAATACCCTTATCGACAGACAGGTTACCGATCAGCATCTCGTTGTCCTGCTCAACAGCGCGCCCGGTGCCAGCTTGGGAAACATGAGCAAGGGCATTTTGGACATCATCTACGGCCAAACCCCGAAGAAACCGATCCAGTCAATCGCTGACGTGCTCTATCAAACTGTCCTGAAGAAGGATGTCAAGACCGCTGTGGCTCAGTACGATGACATGAAAGACAAACGGCCCAAAGACTACAATTTTAGGCCGACAGAGTTGATCAAATTGGGGAATCACCTGTTGAACAAGATGAAAGATGTCGATGGAGCCATTGAGATTTTAAACCTGAATGCGAAGGCTCATCCCAAATTTGCGTATACGTACGTCAGCCTAGCCGAGGCCTATATGAAGAAAGATAAAAAAAATATGGCCATAAAAAACTACGCCAAGGCCTTGGAGTTAAATCCAGGGAATACGATGATTCTTGATATGTTGAATAAAGCCGCGGAGGAAGAATAAAGGGCAGCGCTTTCCTTTTCTGATCACGCGTTTTTCGTTCTCATTTCGAAGAGTTTTTGTGCAATATGCTCGATATGGGCTCTGCTTTCAAGTTTTGCTCTCCAGTCCTTAGGAATGGACTCGAGGCCCAAGTATGCGCCTGATACGGCACAGGCCATCGCTCCCAGGGTGTCCCGGTCGCCGCCGTATAAGATTGCGCAGAAGAGACACTCTGTAAAAGAGTGGGCATGGCGCAGAAAGCAATAGAGCGCATAGGGAAGGGATTCCGGAGCCATGACAGAACGCCCTATCTGTTGGGCCGCTCGCATGGGCGAGGTCTCGTTTTGCACTAGTTTCTGCAGCATGTGCAGTTTGCTCTTCATATCCTGGGTCTTGGCAAAGGCAATGAGTTCATCGATGAAATCGGCCCGTGGAAGATCCTCTTCAGAATCCAGACTTAATGCCAGACTCACGGCCTTGGCCTGAACAGCGGCACCATCCACGCCGACCGGATGAGCATGGGTGACGGATGCGGAAAGATCAGCCTTCTGGTAGAGATGAGGGGAGTCTGCGTAGAGGAGCCCGACTGGAGCGGCACGCATAGCTGCTCCATTGCCGTAGGAGCCTTTCCCCCCAAAAAGTGATTTTGCGGCCTCTGTGTATGACACCCCTGTTCGCTCGACCATGGAAAATATCGTGGGAGGACCTGATGCATAGCCGCGCCAAGGTTCATTTTTGAAGTTGTGTCTGAATCTTTCTCCTAAGTCTTGAGTATCCAGGTAGCCTTTTTTGATGAGCGATTCGCCCAAACCGATGGTCATGGCTGTATCGTCCGTATAGATTAGCTCTTTCAGGCGATCGAGTTTCATTTCCAACCGCTCTTTGCTGGAAAAATGAAAGGCCAGTTCACCGATGGCATCGCCCACAGCACTGCCGACAAGGCATCCTGAGAACTTATTCCTTAATTCAGTCATGTTCCTTTGATCCGCCGACTCTCCTAACCTAGCACAGAAATTTGGGAGTGACAACAATATTCTCTATTCAGCTTCCTTTGTTCCCGGGAGAAGAAGTTGCACACCAGGCATTCAAGGCAATAGAATAGAAAAGAGTCAATCCGCGTGAATGAGCGGGACGGTTTTGAACGGATGAATAATAAAAATATCCTGATCACCGGAATGCCCGGCGTGGGCAAGACGACTCTCATCAGGAATCTCATCGCAAGGCTGGAAGGCGTACGCCTAGCGGGTTTTTTTACACAGGAAATAAGAGAGAAGGGAGTGAGGAAAGGTTTTGAATTGGTTGGACTCGATGGAGAGCGGAGTATCCTTTCGCATGCTGGATTCAAGAGCCGCTTTCGTGTCAGCAAATACGGTGTGGATGTTGATGGTTTTGAAAAATTTTTGGACGCACAGCATTTTTTTATTCCCGGACCCGATCTTGTCCTCATCGATGAAATAGGAAAAATGGAATGTTTTTCAGAAAAATTTGTGAATCTGGTCACCGCTGTCTTAGATGCAGAGATCCCGCTTGTGGCTACCATTTCCCAAAGAGGTGGAGGATTCATCTCTGAAGTGAAAGCCCGAAAAGATGTGGTTTTAGCTGAATTGAGCTTGCAGAACAGGAAATCACTGCTGGCTGATGTCTTAGGCCAGCTGCAGTCTTTCCTCAAGCAATCTGCACCCTAATACATGGAGTGCGACAAGATTGCCAATGTCTTATTTGTTTTTTTGAATTGTTTTTTCAATTTTTGCCCAAGTGTCCCTGAGAGAGACAGTGCGGTTGAAAACGAGTTTTTTCTGGCTGGAATCTGGATCCATGCAGAAATAACCCTGCCTCAAGAACTGATATCGATTGCCAGGCAGTGCATTCACGAGACTCGGTTCGACCTTACATGAAGTTAATATCGCCAATGATCCAGGATTTAAATAGTCCTTAAAGTCTGTGCCTTCCTCGACTTCGTTCGGATTTTCCTCAGTGAAGAGGTGATCATAGAGGCGGACTTCAGTATCGGCCGCATGTGCGGCTGATACCCAGTGGAGTGTTCCCATCACTTTGCGGCCATCCTCGGACCAGCCGCCCTTGGTCTCAGGGTCATAGGAACAATGAACTTCGACGATTTCGCCGCTATTCTTATCCTTGACAACACGCTCACACGTGACGTAATAGGCATGCTTCAGACGAACTTCACGGCCAGGTGCCAGCCGGAAGTACTTTTTGGGCGGATCTTCCCGAAAATCTTCCTGCTCGATGTAAAGTACTTTCGAGAAGGGGACTTTCCGGGTTCCCATGCTGTCATCCTCGGGATTATTCACAGCATCCAGCTCTTCCACTTGTCCATCCGGATAGTTGTCAATGATGACTTTTAAAGGTCGCAGAACAGCCATGACTCTTTGTGCCCTCTGATTCAGATCGACACGAAGACAGTGTTCGAGAAGAGCTATGTCGACCATGCTTTCTCTCTTGGCCAAACCGATACGATCGCAGAAATCTCGGATGGACTCGGGTGTGTACCCCCGTCTTCGGAGTCCGGATATGGTCGGCATGCGCGGATCGTCCCATCCTGACACCCGCCCCTCTAAAACCAGCTGCAGGAGCTTTCTTTTGCTCATCACCGTATAGCTCAGGTTTAACCGGGCAAACTCTATTTGACGGGAGGGGAAGATGCCCAATTGCTCGATGAACCAATTGTATAGGGGGCGGTGGTCTTCAAACTCCAAGGTGCAGATGGAATGGGTGATGTTTTCGATGGAATCCGACTGCCCGTGGGCCCAGTCGTAGGTGGCATAAATGCACCAGTCGTCACCTGTCCTGTGATGCGTGGCATGGAGGATGCGGTACATGACAGGGTCTCGCATATTGAGATTTCCGGCAGACATATCGATTTTTGCTCGCAGCGTGTGTGTTCCATCAGGGAATTCCCCCGCTTTCATGCGTTGGAACAAGTCCAAATTTTCCTCGATCGAACGGTTGCGAAACGGGCTTTCCTTACCTGGTTCTGTCAAGGTTCCCCTGTATGCACGTATCTCATCCGTACTTAAATCGTCGACATAGGCCTTTCCCGATCGGATCAATTGCACGGCGTAGTCATAGAGCGTGCTGAAATAATCGGAGGCATAATACTCTCGGTCTTCCCAGTCAAATCCGAGCCATCGGATATCTTCCTTGATCGATTCGACATATTCCACTTCTTCCTTTTCTGGATTAGTGTCGTCAAACCGCAAGTTGCACAGACCCTTGTATTCTTGGGCAAGTCCGAAATTGAGGCATATCGATTTGGCATGGCCTATGTGAAGATAGCCGTTGGGCTCAGGTGGAAAACGCGTCTGAACCCGGCCTTCATTTTTGTTGTTCCGGATATCCTCTTCAATAATGGTCCGGATAAAATCCAACGATTCGGCCGGTTCAGATTTTTTTTTGCCGGCTGTTTTGTTCTTTTCCGCCTCTTCCGGTGAATGACTCATAGCATCCTCTTCTCATCCGCTTTCTAAAATAATAGCGAATTTGGCGATTTTATCAAGGGCTCGCGTCCCATAGATCTGGGGACATCATACTTATTTAATTCGAAAATACTATATATTACTCAGAATAAAACATGATATTCTCTGAATTTCATCATGTGAGGTTGCATATTGATTTCAAGCAACGGGCAATACGCTTTGATCGGAAAAAGATCCAGTATGACTGTTGAATGATAATACACGATCCCTATGGCAAGCGCCCGAATGTTAAATGTTAAGACGTGACCCCTGCGGTTAGAGCCAGCGTTTGATCCAAGAACGGAGCCCGCCCGAGGCTTTGACAATAATCATAGGTTTTTGACACCGTGTGGCTACGGCATTGGCCACAGAATCTCTCGTTATCTGGCGGATGATAGGATCTCGTGTCGAGCCCAAGACAACAAGGTCGTGTTCCTCTGCCTCTTCCAGGATGGCGCTCACCACATCCCGTGATTGGGCGACTTTGAATCTTATCCGGTCAAAACTCACCTGAGCCTGGTTGCTGTCCAAGTCAGAAACAGGAGGGATATTGATATGACTCCTGGGATCGTTCACAGTGAAGGCGACGATTTCAGTGTCGTCTCTCTCGGCGATTATACTCGCCACTTCCAGAGCCAGCGCTCCGTTAGGGCCCCCTCCCCACGGGACGAGTATTTTTTTGATGGGTTGGTTGCTGCAATTCTTAAGAATGACGACGTTGCTGGGGGATCTCTCTAAGATGACGTCGACAGTGCTGCCGAGTCCGAAGGCGTGACTCCTAGGCTTCGGCCGGCCGTGCCAGCCCATGATGAGCATATCTGTTTTTTCTTCTCTTACTGCACTGAGAATACCGCGGGCGATGTTCCTGCAGTATCTTATGGTCGTGGTTATGGGGAATTTGAGCATGAGGGAAAGCATGACCTCGGTCACCCCCTCCTTTCCCTCAAGCATGAATTTCTCGGCATCTGAGAGCGGCACCTGTTCCGGAACCGGAACCAGATGAAGGAGTTTCACTCGCGCGTCCTTTGCTTCGCTGAGATAGTATGTGGTTCGTATCATGGGGATGGCGTTTTCTGGATTGGCCACACCCACTACGATGCGGTATTGATCTGAAGGCGGAGCGTGTTCTTCCTCTAAGACTTGAATTTCATCCGCAGTCGATATGGCACGAGATTTGGAATAAAAAATGTAAATGGCAATTCCTGATATGATCCAGGTAGGCGCGACGATCCAGGCTATTTTGCTCATATGAACGAGCCAAACGGCAAGAAATCCTTGACAGGCGATGGCGATGATGGGCAGCCAGGGAAAAAAAGGCATGATAAAGCCGTAATTCAGCTCATCACCCATGTTGAGGCGGACTCTGATAACACTGATATTGACGAGAAAAAAGAGGAGGAGAAACATGATGCTCGCACTGGAGGCCACATCCATGGTTGGCAACAGGATGGCCACTCCTATAACGATGATCCCCGTAAACATCAACGCCACAGACGGCGTCTTGCGTTTGGATGATATTTTGGCGAAGAACTTGGGCAGCATACGGTCGCGTCCCAGAGCATAAGATGCCCGAGTGGCTGAATAGATTGTTGCATTGAGTGCTGAGACCGAGGCAAAAATCACTGCCAGCGTCAGGAAGAAATTTCCGTAGGGCATGAGGCGCGACACCGCTTCACCAAACCCCCGCTCTTTAAAGTGTCCGATCCATTCCCAGGGAAGCCCCTCTACTCCGGGAGTTCCTGCCTTAACAGCCACCAGCGAGGCGAAAGCCACAGCCACATAAGTGAAGGTGACTATGCCCACGGAGTAAAGCATGGCCTTGGGCAGGTTCCGTTTGGGATCTATCGTCTCATCTCCAGCCTGGGCAATGACTTCATACCCCTCAAAGGCCACATAGGTGAATCCCATGGCGACCAGGAGTTTTGTCCAGCCATAGGGGAGGTAAGGTGTAAGGTTTTGGATGCGGGATGGATCCTTAACAGCGACAATGATGCCCACCAGGCCGATAAAAATTAAAAACAGGGTTTGCCCTAGTGTGAAAAATGCGCCGACTTTTCCGGTTTCCGAAGCGCCCCTGTAGTTGATATATAGGAAGAACAAAGCTATGACGAAGGCAACCGTCTTTTCGGTCGTGTAAGTCGAGAGGGGAATCCAACCGATTAGACCCAGGGCCTCAAAATAACGAACGACATAAATCCCGAAAGTAACAGCATAGAGACTGCCGGCAACGCTGGAGGCAAACCACTCCATCCAACCAGCCGTGAAACTCGGACCGCGGCCAAATGCCAGTCTGGCATAGTTATAGGCTCCTCCGGCTCTCGGGACAGCTGAGCTGAGCTCTGCGTAGGAGAGAGCAGTGAATAAGGCAATGACCCCATTGAGGGTAAAGGTGAGAAGTACTCCACCGGGACCCGCCACATGGATCACGTTGCCGATCCCAAGAAAGACGCCAGCCCCGATCATCATGCCAAGGCCCATCATCGTGATATGGAAGAGAGAGAGCTCCCGGGATAGCTCGGCCGAAATGGATTTGCTATTGTCTTTCATGGAGACTTTTGTTTATCTCGCGGGCAGTTTTGAGGTTTTTTTTATAGATAAAATTGATTGTCTTTCGGCTCCAGAAAATGATATACAGCATAAATCCCAGGGCGAGTGCTATGATACCAGAACCGATTAACAGTCCTTTATACATCTTAAATCCTTTTGCCCTTCATGGGACCCTTGTAATGAAAAATGTCATGGATTGGAAATCTCAGTCGAGGAGAGTATGGACTAAAAGCCCGCTTCTAAGCTTTGGCTCAAACCAGGTCGATTTCGGAGGCATGACTTTGCCTGCATCGGCGATGTCCATGAGTTCACCAATAGAGACAGGGTACATGGCAAAAGCGACGGCATGTTTTCCGCTGTCAACGAGCCGGACCAGTTCCTCCAATCCTCGAATCCCTCCGATAAAGTCGATGTCTTCGCTTATCCTCGGATTGTCTATCCCGAAGAAAGGGGCCAGAAGATTGTTCTGCAGAAAGGATATGTCAAGGCTCATTACGGGATCGTCCTGATTGACGAGTTCGGGTTTAATGGTCAGTTTATACCATTCCTTATCCAGATACATCCCGATCTCGCCTTTTTTTCCGGGCTTGAAGGGCGTGTTGCCCTTCTCTTCAACCATAAACATCTTTCCTAATGTGATAAAGAGGTCTTCTAAGGTGTGGTTGTTGAGGTGTTTGAGCACGCGGTTGTAATCAAAGATCTGGAGCTGCTCATCCGGAAAGAGAACAGCCAGAAAGAAGTTGTATTCTTCATCTCCTCTGTGTGACGGATTGGCTTTTCTTCTCATGTTGGCCACCCGTGCTGCTGAGGCAGACCTGTGATGGCCGTCTGCCACATAGAGATAATCGATTTTTGTAAACTCTGTGATGAGAGCTGCCGAAATCTGATCATCGTTGACTATCCACACTGTGTGCCCGATACCATCTTCGGCCACGAAGTCATAGAGCGGTTCTGTGTGCACGATTTGATTGATGAGACTATCAATTGACTCTCTGGCTTTGTAGGTTAAAAAAATCGGGCCGGCATTGGCATCGGCGATATCCACATGTTTCATTCTGTCCTGTTCTTTAGCCGGGCGCGTGTGCTCGTGCTTTTTTATGACATTGCTGTCATAATCATCGACCGAGACACACCCGACAATCCCATATTGTTCGCGTCCGCCCATTGTTTGCCGATAGATGTAGAGTTTGGGTTCTGCCTCCTGGATGAGGATTCCTTCCTTCTTGAATTTCTCGAAGTTTTCTTTGGCCTTCTCGTACACTTGCTGCGAATACAAATCCGTTCCAACCGGAAGGTCGATTTCTGGCTTAACGACATGGAGGAATGAATACGGATTGCCTGCAGCGATTTGTCTGGCTTCTTCACTGGAAAGGACATCATAGGGATAAGAGGCCACTTGTTTTTCGAGGCCCTTCTTCGGCCGCCAGGCTTTGAATCGTCTTAAAACTGCCATTCATGACTCCTTCTGTTTACGCGAATCACATTATTATTTATAGAATTCAAGATTGGATTTCTTATTTTCCTCTTGATCGCCCAATTTTTCAAGACCTTTTTGTGGAAAGCGATTGCAAGGCTGTGATGGAAGACCTGCCCTCCCGGGGCAAAATTTGACTTATAAGGGAAGATACGATTCAATGGACGGAGTAAAGTGCCACACAGGAGGAAAAATTGCCGGTAACACAATCAAATTTGGGCCTGGGGCGCCGGAATATTCTCACAACATCTGTGCTCATCATCCTTGTTTTATCAGGATTTCTGATGACTGGATGCACACCAAAGGAGGAGGTTCAGAAAGAGATGGTCGTGCGTGATCTAAGCATTCAAGCCAACCTGGTTTTTTTCTATTACAAGAATCTTGAAGCGGCGCAGCGCTTTTACGAAGATGTGATCGGATTGGAGATGGTTTTGGACTACGGTTTTGCCAAACTGTACCGCATTTCCCCAACATCCTACATAGGACTTGTGGATGAGCAGAAAGGGATGCACTCCTCCGACGAACCCAAAACTGTCACTCTTTCTTTTGTGACAGAAGAAATAGATGAGTGGTATCATTATTTGGTCGAACAGGGAGTCGAAATGAGAGGGCCCCTCAAGGATGCCACGAGGCATCCCACACGCGGTTTTGTGGCCTATGATCCGGAGGGGTATTTTCTGGAATTCGAGCGTTTTCTCGACCATCCTCAGAATGAGAAACTTCTTAAAATCCTGTCTCAACACAATGCGGTTTATCCTCTTCCAGATGCTGAAGGGTCGAGGCCCAAAACTCTGGGCATTCAGGCGAACATTTTTTGGCTCTATTACAAAGATCTTGAAGACGCCCAACGGTTTTATGAAAACGTGTTCGGATTCGATCTCCAAGTCGATCAGGGTTTCGCCAAAGTCTATACTTCTTCAGCCACAGCCTTTGTGGGATTGGTGGATGAAGCTAAGGGCCTGCACCGGTTCAGCGAAGACAAAGCCGTCACTCTATCCTTTATCTCCGAGCAAATTGATGACTGGTACGACAACCTTATCGATAAAGGTTTAGTTATGAAAGATGAACTCGCCGATTCGGAGCGGATCCCGGTCCGCGCCTTTGTCACCTCTGATATCGCCGGCTATTACTTGGAATTCGACCGCTTCCTTCCCCATGAACTCAACACGAAAATTCTTCTGTATTTAGAGAGCCAATGAGTATTCTCCGCTTATTTTGCTGAATTCAGTCGAAAAGATCCTTTCAACAGAGCATGATTCCCTTTGTATAGAACCAGAAGAGGAAAAATGAAGAGAATCAAAAACTTCACATTCTATTTTTATTTTGTCTTCCCGATTTTGAAATGCGTGCCTTCATAGAGTGTTTATTGCATTTGGCCAAACGATGAATTATCATAAAGATTACCATGAATACAACAGAACGTATGAGAGGCACAACCATTATCAGCGTCCGCCTCAAAGGGAAAGTTGCCATCGCTGGAGATGGGCAAGTCACACTGGGGGAGACCGTGCTGAAGCAGAAAGCGAGCAAAATCAGGACGCTCTATAAAGGGAAAGTTTTGGCCGGATTTTCAGGCGCAACCTCGGATGCCTTTGCCCTTTTTTCGCGATTCGAGGGCAAACTGGAGGAATATCGAGGCAATTTACCCCGGGCTGCTATCGAGCTGGCCAAAGACTGGCGCTTGGATCGGGCTCTGCGGCGATTGGAGGCACTGCTCATTGTCGCCGACAAAGACAATTCTTTCTTGATCTCCGGAACGGGCGATGTTGTGGAGCCGGATGATGGCATCATCGCCATCGGTTCCGGAGGGGCCTATGCTCTGGCGGCTGCCAGAGCCCTGATTAAAAACACGGATCTGACCGCCAAAGAACTTACCCTGGAAGCAATGAAAGTCAGCTCTGAAATCTGTATCTACACCAACAATAAAATCTCTGTCGAGGAGCTCTAGATGGCCATTGTTCTGCCCGAATCACTGGAAAAGGATGTCCAAAAGCTGGATGAGACTGAGTTAACCCCTCAAGAAATTGTTGCCGAACTGGATAAATACATCATACGACAGGAAGAAGCAAAAAAAGCTGTGGCTATCGCACTCAGAAACAGGTTCCGCAGGAGAAAGCTCCCCCCTGAACTGGCAGACGAAATTGCACCAAAGAATATTCTCATGATCGGTCCGACGGGTGTGGGTAAGACCGAGATCTCCAGGAGGCTGGCTAAACTCACGTCCTCTCCATTCCTCAAAATTGAAGCCAGCAAGTTCACCGAGGTCGGCTACGTCGGCAGAGATGTGGAGTCCATGATCAGAGATCTGGTTCGTATGGCTGTCGATATGATAAGACAGGAGCAGATTGAAGTCGTTCGTGAGAAGGCTGAGAGAAACGTTGAGGAAAAAATTTTAGATATTTTGTTGCCACCTCTAAAAAGACAACCCAATACCATTACTGAGGAAGACATCGATAAATTTCATAAGTCGAGAGAGAAATTTCGGGTTCAGCTCAGGGCCGGTGTCTTGGATGAACGAATGATCGAGATAGAGGTCAAAGAAAAAATGGCTTCGCCCTTCGAAATTTTCTCCAGTTCCGGAGTCGAAGAGATAGGGATCCATATTCAAGAGATCATTCCGGGCTTTGGTGGTGGCAAATCGAAACGAAGGAAAATGAAAATCGCCGAAGCACGTGAGTATCTGATCGAAGAAGAGCAGCAACGGTTGATTGACATGGATCAAATTTCACGACTCGCTGTGGACCGGGTTGAGCATTCCGGCATTATTTTTCTCGATGAGGTGGATAAAATTGCCGGACGTGAGGCAGGTCATGGTCCTGAAGTCAGCCGTGAAGGCGTGCAGCGAGATATGCTCCCCATAATTGAGGGGACAACGGTGAACACCCGGTATGGGCTGGTCAAGACAGATCATATACTCTTTATAGGCGCGGGGGCGTTTCATGTGACTAAGCCAGCCGACCTGATTCCGGAACTTCAGGGACGATTTCCGATCAGAGTCGAGCTGTCCTCTTTGGATAAGAATGATTTCAGAAAAATACTGACAGAACCTGAGAATGCTCTGATGACTCAGTACACGGCGCTCATGAATACAGAGGGCATTAAAATTACGTTCACTGAAGACGCGATCGAAGAGATTTCCGAGATTGCGGAGCGGGTCAATGAGGTGAACGAAAACATCGGCGCCCGGCGACTGTATACAATCATGGAAAAAGTCATGGAGGACATTTCCTTTGCGGCACCCAACATGAAGAAAAAGAGGGTCCGTATTGATAAAAAATATGTTCAAAAACAGCTCAAAGACATCATAGAAGACGAGGACCTCAGTCGATTCATTCTGTGATGAAAAAGACCTTATTGGCGCTTATTCTCGCATCAACTGTTTTTTTTCTGCTCTGCTGTGGAAAAAAGGGCCCCATTTTTCCTCCGCTGGTCCATATTCCGAAACCAATCGAGGAGTTTGTGCTTTTCCAGAGGGGGGCAAACGTCATTCTCAATTGGAACAATCCAGAATCTTACGTTGACGGAAGTCCCATTGAAGAGATCACCCGCCTGGAGATATGGCGCATGATCGAGTCGGATAAGGATGGCACAGACACTGAGTCAGAGATTAATGCATCGGAAGAGGAAGGTCAAAGGGAGGTCGAGCAGGAAAGCGAAGATCAGGGAGCGGCAAGCAAGGCCTCATCGGCTGAGAATTTTTCTGAAAAGGCAAATTTGGTGATCTCTATCGCCCAAGAAAATTTCTCCGAGTATCAAAACAAGACACAAGATCAAAGACTTGTGGGTGGTTTCATCTACTCTTATCCGCTTTCTTCCGAGGACTTGAAAGGACAAACGAACACCTTCGGGCTGAAGGTATGGGCCCGAAAAAAAGAGTCGGATTTTTCCGCGCTGCTCTCAATAAAACCCAGGGCCCTTCCTTATCCCCCCACAGGATTGACAGCGAAGGTTCTGGAAGACAAAATCCAAATCCAATGGATGCCTCCTGACAAAAACATCGATGACTCGGCTCCAGCAAACATCAACGGATACACAGTCTACAAAAGGTCAGAGGGTGAGAGTTTACGTTGCGTGAGCACCGGGCTGATCACTGAAACGGAATTTTTTGATTCCGAATTCCAATTCGATGAAGCCTACACATATTATGTCAGAACCTCGGCCTCTGAATCCGTGCCCTTCCTAGAGAGTGACAATTCCGAGCCTGTGAACATTGTTCCCAAGGATACTTTCCCACCGAAAACACCAGGGGGATTGGTAGCGATATCCGGCAATGACTTTGTCTCCTTGAGCTGGGATATCAACCGGGAGCAGGATTTGGCCGGCTACAGAATCTGGCGAAAGACCGGCAAGGGAAATAAATTCACGGCGCTGGGCGAGGTCATCCGCGAAAATGTGTATAATGATACGACAGTGAGACGGGATCAACGATATGATTATGCTGTCTCCGCCGTGGATAAATCAGGAAACGAGAGCCAAAAATCTAAGAGTATCTCGGTCGTTCCAGGGAGGGGATTGACGTGAAAATTTATAGGTACAAATATAGAGATAAAATTTCTTACGGTGTTTTGAAAGAAGATGAGCTATGGCCGGTTTCCGGCTCCATTTACAGAAAGTTCCAACTCGAAAAAAAGGGTATCCCGATTGCCGATGTCATTCTGCTTCCCCCAGTTCTGCCCACAAAAATTGTGGCTTTAGGCCGGAACTATAGGGATCATGCTGTCGAAATGGGAAAGCCCGTCCCCGAGGAGCCCATGATTTTTCTCAAACCGCCGACCGCCATCATAGGGCCCAGCGATATCATCGTCTATCCAAAAATGTCCAAAAGAGTTGACTATGAAGGCGAACTGGCCGTGATCATTAAAAAGAAGGCCAAGCTTCTTGATGACAATATCCTTATCGATGATTATATTCTGGGCTACACCTGTTTCAACGATGTGACAGCACGAGACCTCCAGCGCAAAGATGTTCAGTTCACCAGGGGAAAATCCTTCGATACCTTTGCCCCTTGCGGTCCTTGTATTGTCACGGATATCGACCCGTCCAGCCTCAGGATAAAAACATTTTTGAATGGAAAGCTACGGCAATCCGGAAATACAAAAAATCTGATTTTTCCCATTCCCTATCTGATGAAATTCATCTCCCGGATAATGACCTTAAACCCAGGAGACATAATTGCTACAGGTACTCCGGCGGGAATCGGTCCCATGGTTCCCGGAGATAGGGTGGACGTCCAGATCGAGGGGATCGGTGTTCTCTCCAACAAAGTCATGAAAATCAAGTGACTCTCTTCGTTTATTTGGTCTATTCCGTAAAAATGTGATAGATTAACCACAAGAAGAGTGAGCCTGAATGAAAGGAGATCTTGAGCATGCAAATTTTTATGGATACAGCGAATTTGGACCATATAAAGGAGGCTGCGAGCTGGGGTATCATTGATGGAGTCACGACAAATCCTTCACTGGTGTCCAAAGAGGACATGGAATTCGAAGACCTGATCAAGGAGATTTGTCGGATCATTCCCGGGCCAGTGAGCGTTGAAAGCGTTTCGACGGAATCAGAAGAAATCGTCAAAGAATCGAGGAAACTCGCTAAACTGGCAGAAAACGTCGTTGTGAAGGTTCCGATTACCGTGGAGGGGCTTAAGGCTATCAAAGCTTTGTCCCTGGAAGGTATTGACGTGAATACGACACTGATCTTTTCACCCTCCCAAGCTTTGCTTGCGGCTAAAGCCGGTGCCAGGTATGTCAGCCCGTTCGTAGGCCGGTTGGATGATATTTCCCATGACGGGCTTGAGTTGGCCGACCAGATCCTCACTATTTTCAATAACTACGGATTCGATACAGAAGTCATCGTAGCCAGCATTCGACATCCCCTTCATGTTGTCGAAGCAGCGCTCATCGGAGCCGATATCGCAACCCTGCCTTTTGCTTCTTTGGAAAAACTGGTCAAGCATCCCTTGACGGATATAGGTATTGAAAGATTTTTGAACGATTGGAAGAAAGTCCAAAACCGGTAACCAGGCCAGGACTATGAGTATCAAAAAAAGAATCGAAGAGGTCAAACGGCGGCACGATCTGGCTGAATGGGGCGGTGGCAAGGAGCGGATTGCGAAACGGCATAAATCAGGTCGGTTGACAGCTCGTGAGCGCATCACTCTTCTTCTTGATGAAGGATCATTCCATGAGATGGATAAACTTGTGGTTCATCGCTGCCATGATTTTAACATGGAGAAAAAACAATTTTACGGCGATGGTGTCGTCACAGGCCACGGGACCATAGACGGCCGGACAATTTTTGTCTTTGCCCAAGATTTCACGGTCTTTGGCGGTTCACTCAGCAAGACATACGGTGCCAAAATATGCAAGATTATGGATTTAGCCATGAAGGCCGGATCGCCCGTCATCGGTCTCAATGACTCCGGGGGCGCCCGAATCCAAGAAGGAGTGGCAAGCCTGGCCAGCTATGCGGATATTTTCCTCAGGAATGTCCTGTCCTCAGGTGTGGTTCCCCAGATATCGGCCATCATGGGCCCCTGTGCAGGCGGAGCCGTCTATTCTCCGGCCATGACGGATTTCATCATCATGACCAAAGGGATCAGCAACATGTTCATCACAGGTCCCGATGTGATCAAAGCCGTGACCCATGAGGACGTAAGCATGGAAGAACTTGGGGGAGCAGAGGCTCACAACACGCTGAGCGGTGTTGCTCATTTTGCCGCCGAGAATGAGGAGCAGACTTTGCTTCTTATCCGTGAACTCCTTTCATTCATACCCGATAACAACATGGAAGATCCTCCGGAAAAAGAGACATCCGACCCCGCGGACCGGATTAACGAGCAGTTGAATTATTTTGTGCCGGATGATCCCAATCAACCCTATGACATAAGAACAATTATTCGTGAAGTGCTGGATGACAACTATTTTTTTGAGGTTCAGGAACACTATGCCAGGAATATCGTCTTAGGCTTCGGCAGGCTGGATGGCAAATCTGTGGCCATCGTCGCCAATCAACCCGATCACCTGGCCGGCGTTCTGGATATCAATTCTTCGGATAAGGGGGCTCGTTTTGTCCGCTTCTGTGATGCCTTCAACATTCCGCTCATCACATTTGAAGATGTCCCCGGTTTTTTACCTGGCGTGGCTCAAGAGCATGGAGGCATCATCCGCCATGGGGCGAAGTTGCTCTATGCGTTTTCCGAAGCGACGGTTCCGAAAATTACGATCATCACTCGGAAAGCCTACGGCGGGGCCTACTGTGTCATGGCCTCCAAACATATTCGGGCGGATATCAACTATGTTTACCCCACGGCTGAGATTGCTGTGATGGGGCCGGAAGGAGCGGTGAACATCGTCTATAAAAGGGAACTGGATGAAGCGAAGGATTCCGCTGCGATGCGGCAGGATAAAATTGATGAATTCAGGGAAAAGTTCGCCAATCCTTTTGTCGCCTGTGAGCGGGGCTATTGTGATGAAATCATCGAGCCCAAATTCACCCGTCCCAAACTTATTGCAGCGTTGAGAATGCTGGAGAACAAAAGAGACCAGAATCCACCAAAAAAACATGGAAATATTCCCCTGTAATCAGCCGAAGGATTGTGATACAACCCCAAGCAGATGGGTGGGGCTCTGGTTCTAGTTATAGGCGAGTGGAGCCGTCTTTAGGCTCTTTCATACGGATAAGGAGCCGTATCCGCTTCGGCCCTCCAAATGGATCCTCCTTTGACTAATCTGATTCCTTAATTATTGAGGGCTCAGCTCTCGTGTTGTCACAGAATTGAAAAGGCTTACGAGCTGCAATTGGCCGTAGACAACAGAGGCGAATGATATTATAATCCCTTTTTGGCAAAGAGAAACCTATGGACGCTCATTTCATCACATTGAACGAAGAAGGAAAGTACGGAACGTGTTCAAAAAAATACTGATAGCCAATAGAGGTGAAATTGCGGTTCGGGTCATCCGCGCCTGCCGAGAAATGGGCATCGCTTCTGTGGCTGTGTTTTCCGAAGTGGATCGCAAGGCTCTTCATGTGCGTTTTGCCGATGAGGCCTATCACATCGGCGGCGCGGCTCCGTCGCAGAGCTATCTCAATATCGAGAAAATCATCGAAGTCGTGAAAAAAAGCGGAGCAGAAGCACTCCATCCCGGCTATGGGTTTTTGGCGGAGAATTCGGTTCTTGTGGGACGCTGTGAAGAAGAGGGAATCGTTTTTATCGGTCCTCCGTCGGAATCGATGGAGATTATGGGTCAAAAAACGGCATCCCGTACAAAAATGGACGAAGCCGGAGTGCCCATCATACCCGGTACTCTGGAGCCCATTTCTGATGATAAGACCTTGCTGGAAAAGGCGGAAGAGATCGGATTCCCTGTCATTTTGAAAGCCTCAGCCGGCGGTGGTGGAAAAGGATTGCGACGTGTGAACCAAAAAGAGGATCTTTTGGGTTCTTTTCGATTGGCCCAGTCTGAAGCCAGCTCCAGTTTTAATGATCCATCGGTCTACCTTGAAAAATACATTGACAAGCCGCACCATATTGAAATCCAGATTCTAGCAGATAATTTTGGGAATGTGGTGTATTTGGGCGAACGGGAATGTTCCATCCAAAGACGGTATCAAAAAGTGCTCGAAGAAACACCTTCCCCTTTTCTCGATGAAAAGACCCGGCACGAAATGGGGAGAGTAGCTGTTCGAGTTGCCGCGGCTGTGAATTACAGAAACGCGGGCACAGTGGAGTTTATCGTCGATAAAGACAAGAATTTTTACTTTCTTGAAATGAATACCCGTCTCCAGGTTGAACATCCTGTGACAGAAATGGTGACGGGGATTGATTTGGTCAGAAATCAAATTGAAATAGCGGCCGGCCAGCCTCTAAAATTCCGGCAGGAGGATATAAAACCGAATGGGGCATCGATTCAATGCCGGATATATGCCGAGGATCCCGATCATGATTTCATGCCCTCGCCAGGAATAATCACTCATCTGCTCGCTCCTTCAGGAGGAGTCGGCATTCGGTATGACAACGGAACATATGAGGGATATGAAGTGCCGATTGAATATGATCCCTTGCTCTCGAAGCTCATTTCCTGGGGCATGACACGCAACGAGGCCGTCCAACGGATGCTCAGAGCCCTCTCTGAATACCATGTCTATGGCATTAAAACGACCATCCCTTTTTTCAAGAAAATCCTATCGCACCCCAAGTTCCTTGCGGGCGATTACAACACCCATTTCATCGCTGAATTAGAGATGGAGCAGGACAGAAAGGAAAAGGAAGATGAAACTGTCGCCCTCATCACAGCCGGTGTAAAGACCTATCTGGACAGCCGTTCGAGAACTGAATCTCGGAAAATGGCAAAAATAAGCAATTGGAAATTTCAGGGCCGGTTACAAAATTTCAAGAACAGGTTTTGACACAATGAATCTATCCTTCTGGCTCAACGACAAGGAGTACAAGATTAGCCTGAAAGAAACGGCAAAAAATCAGATTCAAGTTTCACTGGGCAAAAGGAAATTCAAAGTAGCTGTAGAGGTCTTGAACGAAGATGAGATTCTGCTCAATATCAACGGCAAAGTGTACAACACTATCATCTGCTCCAACACCTCGGCCTACTCTATCTGTGTGAACGGCAAGAGTTTCGATATAGAGAAAAAATCGGCATCTCAGATACTCAGCGCAGGTGCCGCAAAAAAGCAGAAGAGAGATGTCAAAACCTCCATGCCGGGTAAAATTGTGAAAATCTTGGCTGCCGAAGGCTCAGAGGTGAACGAGGGACAGGCTGTTCTGATCCTGGAAGCAATGAAAATGCAGAATGAAATCAAGTCTCCCCAGAGCGGAAAGATCGTGCAAATCGGTCCCAAGGCCGGTGATTCCGTGGAAACAGGCGCCCTCCTTTTCACTGTCGAATAATTCCCCGTCCCCGAAATTTCTCTGAGATTTTTCCCTTCTCTCCAACTCTTATCGGAGAGAATTTTAAAGTATCATAGAGACCTTGGAGTGAGGATCGTGCGATTAGACCACGCGTATCGGTCAATGCCCCTTTTAGGATGGGGCGATAGACCCGGAAGTTGAAAAATGCTATATTGATAACACCTTTGAGAGAAGAGTGCTGCACGAGAATTCTTGAGGGGCAGGAGCATTGAGAAGTTACGGTTTTCCAGAATTGATGCGTGTGTACCGGAGGGTCAAGCGATTCTTCGTGTTGATTCTACTTGTCCTCCTCTTGGCGGGAATCGGCTCTGTTCTGAAGAACATTGTTCTTAATCAAATCAAAAGCCAAATTCAGGACAGCTTCGGCTATACCAGGCTTTATTTGAACCTCTTTCCGCCCTCTCTCGTACTTGAAGATGCGCGATCTGTTTCGGTTTCTCCCTTCTTTTCAGCGAAGAAAGTCGCCGTGGGCATTTCCTACCGGCAGCTCTTCTCCAGAGAGAAACCTTTCAATGTTATGGTCGAGAATCCGGTTCTCCGTATTTACAGGGCTCCCGATGCCGAGGAAGAGCCAAAGGATATCAGGACTCTCTTTCCCTTTGCCATCGACAGAGTGCTGGTAAGGAATGGGGAGCTCTATTATTGGGGGCAGGAGACACGCGTTCAATCCCGAGGCATCAATGCCCGTCTGACACAGAGCGGAAACAGGTATGCCCTGAATGCCGAAGCGAATGATTTTGAGCTGGTCATGGGTCAATTCCCCGACAGCATCGAAGGTCGTCTGGGGATTTCATTGGAAGGAGAAGGTGATTCCATCCGGATTAAAAGGGCCAGGATCAGCACCCCGAAAGGGCTGGTGCGGGCTGAAGGTACAGTGGCCAACCTTTCTGACCCTGAGATAGAAATCAACTCTTCCTACAACGTTCGCGTTGGTTTTATTGCGGATATGTTGAATCTGCCTTTTGAATACGAGGGGCAGGTGCGGGGAAAAGGTGTTTTTTCCCGGACAAACAGAGAAATAGGCTTTTCCGGCTCTCTTTCAAGCACAGACTTCGTTCTCAACAAGATCGAAATGGACCGGGTTAACGGAAGACTGGAATTTAAAGCGCAAACTGGAGGAACACTCAACCTGAGCATTCGAAGGCGTGATTATGCTCCCGAATCTTTGCGTATTCGTTTTCAGGGGAACCGAATCGATGGAAACGCCCGGGGCATCCATCTTGATCCGGTGATGAGATACATTGAAGTCCCTTGGCCGCTGTCTTCCCCGGCTTGGGGCACTTTTTCGGTAAACAGGGGGCAACTAACGGCTGACATTGACTTTCGAGACGATCTGGAAGATCCGGGAGGAGAGCCTTTCCGTGTGAAGGGCAATGTCAAATTGACTCTGTTTGACAATGAAGTGTCCATTTCTTCTGAGGATTTGGACTCCAACTTTTGCAGGGTTTCTGCCGGCGGCCGAATTGCTATCGACAGTGATGTGGATGTCTCGATAGAGGGGGATGTCAAGGATGTCAAGACGACGCGTGAATTTGTCGCCCTGATTCTCCAGAAAAACTTTGATTTCCCTGAAATAAGGGGGACCGGCCAGGCGAAGGTCCGTATCTTCGGGGATTTTGCCGAGCCTCAGGTTGAGGCGACTTTTGCCGCCTCTCCCGGTGGATTCGACAATTTTGATGTGGAGTCGGCCAACGGAGAGTTCGAAATTGTCGAAGGGACATTTTATGGAAGAATCCGCGTTCTGGACCCAATTGCCAGAGGACGTATCAATGTTGTGTCAAATATTGATGAAACCCGGGTTGAAATTCGATTGGAGGAAGGCCTGTCCGAAGCCATATTGCCAAAGCTGGATATTCTTCTCCCCCTTGAAGGATTCGCATCCGGTTATTTTGAGGTCAAGCAGCAGGGTGAAGCCATTCACGTCACGGGTGATTTCAAAAGTCCTCAAATGTATTTCCTCAAACAGTCGGCGACACAGGTCAGGGGAACGTTCGAATGGGAGGAAGACTACCTATTTTTTCGTGAGCTCCAATTCAATATGTACGAAGGGCAAGTGAGCGGGACTGCGCTGCTGCGACTTTTGAGCGAAAAATTTGACTTGGATATGCGGGGAGAAAACATAGACTTTTCGACCATTTTTCCTCAACTTCAAGGTGTGTTGTCCTTCCATTTGAAAGGAGGCGGTGATTTCGCCAATGATGCCGCGGTCGGTCCTTTTGCCGTGAAAGATATACTTCTTGAACCTTTCCAAAAGACTGAATCCGAGGGTGAAGCCGAGTTGACCTTTACCCAAGAACGACTCGATCTACGGCTTGAGGGAAACTTTTTGCCCGGTGAAAACAGATATTCTGTGTGGTTGGGCATTCCTTTTTTCGAGGATACGCTCGAGGGCAAAATAAACGGATCCTTCACAAACCCTGATCTTCTTCTCCAATGGACCGGCGCAAAGGGGGAAGTGCGCTATTTGGCAGACCTCAACGGTCTGAAAACAGCTCCCAAGATCAGAGGGGCTATCGACATCCGGGGTTCCGTTCTGCCTTTTCCCCAATTTGCACATGCCGTGAGAGATTTTTCAGGCCTCTTGTTTTTTAAAAATGGGGACTTTTCGATACGCTCGTTTCAGGGAAAATTTGCGGGTGGGGATGTGCAGGGATCTGGTCGAGTGAAAATTGGGTTCCAGGGAATCGAAGAAATTGATGCCAAAGCTGAAGGGGAGAATCTCCTTTTGGCTGTGGTGGAAAGAACCCGGGCTTTAGCCGACGGGACAATTCATCTTGTCAAGGATGCCGACAGATTCGAGTTGATCGGAGACTTCTTTGCCTATCAAGCCCTGTGGCAGAGAGAAATCGACGAAAAGCTCGCTTTTTCCTCCCGTTCACTCTACACGCCGCGAAGAGAGCCCAATTTTTTCGATGACCTCAACCTGAATATCCGGTTGCGCGCTGATGACAATGTTTGGATAGAGAACTCTCTAGGCCGCATGCGCGGAAAGGTCGATTTGAGTATAAGCGGTAACATGCTTGTGCCAATCATCACCGGCGATATTGAAATTGTCGGGGGTGAAGTTTTGTTCCAAGACCGGGAATTCAAAGTCCTCAGTGGCAAAGTGAGTTTCATCAATCCTGCTAAAATCGAGCCATATATCACTTTCAGAGGCGAGACTTTTGTTAAAGATTACCGGGTGACTTTTTCTCTGGATGGTTTTATGGAAAGCCTCAACCCGGAATTGAGCTCATCTCCGCCGCTTCCTCCTGAAGATGTTTTAGCCCTGCTTGCCATGGGCGAATCGTTCAGACGGACTTATCAGTATGACCGGAGCACTCAGATCGGGACAGCTTCTCTTCTTTCCTTCCAGCTTTCGGAGCAGGCCAAGAAAAGCGCGGAAGGTCTGTTCAGCATTGACCGGTTCCGGATTGATCCATTTATGATGGGGGCTTCCTCGGCAGTGACAGCCCGGTTGACTATGGGCAAGAAAATTTCAAGAGATTTTTTCATCCTTTATTCGACAAACCTCTCCGCTCAACGGGAGGATATCATCCGGCTCGAGTGGGAATTCACCAACGATATGTCCATCGTGGCTACAAGGGATGAAGAAGGGCGGGTCGCCTTAGATGTTAAGATACACAAGAGATTTTAAAAAGCTCTGCTATCAGAGAATTATCGCTTTCTCTGTTGCCTGGCTTCTCGTCTTTGTATCATTGGCTCTGTCGGCTGTCGCTGCCAGAAAAACGGACCCCACTCTTGTGGACAGAGTCGAAATCAAAATTGACGGAGAATCCAGTCCGTCCGAGATGAAGGATTTGATATCCATCAAGGCCGGAGATCCTTTTTCCCTAAATGCGATCAATTCCACAATCAAGAGAATTTACAAGACAGCGCTTTTTTCCGATGTCACCGTTCTCAAAGAAGGCACTCAAAATATTGAGCTGATTTTTCTTTTAACGACGAGATTGTTCGTGCGAACCGTTAAGTTCAGCAGCCCGAAAAAAATTCCGAACAGGAAATTGAAAGACAGCCTGTCCGTTTTGACTGAAGGCAGCGCCTATTCCGAGGCAAAGCTGAAGAGAGCGGTGATGGAATTGGAAAAAGCCTTCCAAAAAGAGGGGTATTTCAATCCTGATATCAAACCCACAATAACAAGGGTGCCTGATTCCTCCGAGATCGATATCACCTTTGAAATAGGGACATTTGAAAAACACGTTATCTCTGATATTTCCTTTATCGGCGATCTTATCTTCCCTAAAGTGGCGTTACTGGAAGAAATGGAAACAGAAGTAGGTGGGGAATACGTTCCCTCTCTTCTCGAGGCGGATATGAATGCTCTTAAAGAACGCTATGCTGCGGAGGACTATAGACGTGCTGTCGTTGGGCTGGAAGACAGGGTCTTTGATGAGGCAACAGGAACTGTGTCTCTCCTCATTGAAATTGTCTCGAATGAAAAGATCGAAATCATTATCGAAGGAGCGGATGTTCCGGTGAGTCTCCTGAAACCAATCTGGGAGGCCAACATTTTTGAGGAGTGGGGCCTTGCTGAGGGAGAAGCCAAAATCATCGTCTACATGAGAGAGAAAGGATATCTCTTTTCAAATGTAACCTCCAGGATAGACCGAAGCCCTGGCCGGATGCGGGTTGTGCACGAAGTCAATCCGGGAACAAAATATAAAATTGGAGATATGGTCTTTGAAGGGCTGTCACATTTCACGCCGGCTGAGATCAAAGATGCTTTATTGATTCGTTCCGGCCTTCCACTTTTTGGCAACATCAGCGGAGCCCGGCTTTACGAGCTGCCGAAAGAAATCGAATTCCTGTATAACCGGGAGGGATATCCTGATGTTCGGGTGAATTTGGTCTTCGAGAGAGAAGATAAAACCGTGAAGCCGATCTTGCATGTTGAAGAGGGAAGGCGGGAGACTATCCAGACGCTCACCTTTGAGGGCGTCCTTATGTTCAGCGATGAGGAACTCCTGTCGAAGATCAGTGCCTTTGAGGGAGGTGGTTTTTTTCAGCCGAGTGTACAAAAGGACCTCGAGAGTCTGGAAATTTTTTACTTGGACAATGGCTTTCGAGGCTCTCAGATCAATGCCGAGATCCAGGAAGTAGAGGAACATAAATTTGCTGTCCGCTTCAGTATAAATGAGGGAGAACAAGTAACTGTCGAAAAAATATTGATAACAGGAAACAAAACGACGAGGACCAGCACAATTGCCCGAGAGGTTCGACTCGATGAGAATGACTTAGCCCGCTACAATTTGATTCGAGAGACTGAGCGAAGGCTTGAGAATCTCGGGATTTTTTCTGAAGTCAATATCGAGGAAATTCCCCTGACATCAAACACAGAAAACCTTCTCATAAGCGTGAGGGAAGGAAATTTGAATTATGCGAGTGTAGGATTGGGAATGGAAACCAGGAGCCAACCTCAGACATTCGCCATCTGGAACAATGAGTTGAGACCTCGCGGAACAGCTGAGTACATCCGTAGCAACATTTTTGGGATTGCGGCTCAAGTGAGTCTTGTGGGGCAGCTCAGTTTACGGGAACGGAGAGTGGTGTTTTCCTATGAGCAGCCTTATTTTTTCAGTTTCGCTTTTGCCTCCTATTTGAATGCCTGGTTGGAACAAGAACAAAGGACCAGTTTCAGCTTTGACCGACGCGGCATCCAGCTCGGTGTTATTAAACCGATCTCTAAAAGTGAGGATATGGACCTGCTGACAACACTCGGATATGAACGGACTAAACTCACAGAGCTTTTTGTTTTGGAATCAGAGCTGGATCGACGATTTATCCCCTATTCAAAAACGTCGGTTGCGGAAAGCTTTATCTGGGATCGCCGGGATGATCCCTTTAATCCCCGTCAGGGGTTTTTTCTCAGCTCTGTCCTTGAGTGGGCCTATCCTCTTTTTAATGCGGAGTCTGATTTTCTGAAATTGTTTTCGAAGTACCAACATTTCATTCCTCTTGCATCACAATTCAATCTGAGCGGGACCGTCCGCTTGGGCTTAGGAAGAGGAAGGATTCCCATACACGAACGCTTTTTTGCCGGAGGAAGCAATTCCTTCCGCGGCACGCGATTTGATGAACTTGGACCCAAAGATTCCACGACCAAGCAGCCCATCGGAGGAAAGGCTTTGATTGTATTCAATATTGAATTCACTTTCCCCTTGTTGTCTGCCTTCAAAGACCTCTACGGTGCGGTTTTTTATGATGCTGGAAACGTCTGGGAGCGAAGAAAACAGGTGAGCCTCTCTTCGTTCCAGAATGCTCTGGGCTTGGGGTTGCGCTACCGCACACCTTTGGGACCCATCAGGCTTGAATTCGCCTGGTATGTCGATGCCCCCCAAGGGGAAGAAAGCTTTCTGGGACAGATCACCATAGGAAATGTCTTTTAAAATGACAAGAAAAATCCAGTTAGCTCTGCTCGGCTGCTTTCTATATGCTTTTTTGGGCCTGGAGCTGGAGTATTCCATGCCTGATAATCCTGTACCCCAAAAGGAAGTGGTCGATCGTATTGTCGCTCTTGTCAATGAGAAGGTGATCACCCTGACAGATGTGAAAATCGTGAGGGCCTTTCATCTGTTTTCATCCGAAGGGAAATCCGATGTGGATATTGATATTCAAAATGTCTTGAAAAAACTCATCGATCAAAACCTGGTTATTCAAATGACACAAGAGAACACCTATCGCCAGAACGGTCGTGTTGATGAATTCCTCGATCAGATCATTGCAGAGATGGGTGTGGAACAGTTCAGGAAACAGCTCAAGCAGTTTGGAATGACGCGACAAGATCTGATGCCCTATGCGAGCGATTGGATAACCTACCAAAGGATTATAGCCGATAGATTCAATACATCCATACCTATCAGTTTGAAAGAAATTGAAGAGCATTATGAACAAACATACGTCCCAACGCAGAAAGCAGAAGACCGCGAAGTCAAGCCTATGCTGGAAATTCTTGATGAAATCGAAACGGTGATCAAACGGGAAAAAAGTAAAATGCAGGTTGAAGAATGGCAGAAAAATTTAAGAGAAAGGGCTGATATCCAAATCAACCTTTGATGGAATCATCCTCAAAACCATAATGTCTGCATGCATGTCTAATCTGAGGATTGCTGAATTCTTATGCCTGGACTGGGCGAGGTCTTTTTCACCCCGCCGCTGCGCCTCGTGCAGCCGTAGGCTTGCTCTTGTTTTGACTGTTGTTTCCTCTGATCCACTCGAGAAACGCTCCGCCTCTTCAGGCTGCAGCCGTTGTCATATTTGTGATGGAAGGAGATAGAATGAAAAAGCCGGTATTTTTGTTTCCCGGTCAGGGTTCTCAGGAGATTGGCATGGGAACGAAGTTCTATGAGGATTCAGCTTTGGCGCGTGAATTCTTTGCTCGCGCGGATGATGCATTGGGCTATGAAATCTCAAAAATTTGCTTCGAAGGGCCGGAGGAAAAGTTGAAAATGACAGAAAACACGCAGCCCGCCTTACTGGTGGTCAGCGTTATCGCCTATTCTCTCCTGCAAACAAAGCCGGCTGTTGCTGCCGGGCACAGTTTAGGCGAATACTCTGCTCTCGTGGCTGCCGGGGCTTTGGCTTTCGAGGCTGCTGTTTGTCTGGTGCACAACAGGGGCAAGTATATGCAAGAGGCGGTCCCTGTCGGTGTTGGGGCCATGGCAGCTGTTCTCGGGGTGAGCTATGACGAAGTCAAGTCAGCGCTGGCCAAAGTCGCACAGGGCGTTGTGGAAATTGCCAACTGGAACAGTAAGCAACAGATTGTTATCGCCGGCCATGAACAGGCCGTGAAGGACGCCCTTTCAGCACTCAATCCACCCCGTTCAGTCTTTCTGCCGGTGAGTGCTCCTTTTCATTGTCAGCTCATGGCTCCTGCCGAGAAACGGCTTTCCTCTGATCTGGATGAAGTCGAGTTTAAAGATCTAGAGTTCCCAATCATAACCAATGTGGATGCAAGGATTATTCATACGGGTGATGAGGCCCGGGACTCTCTCAAGAGGCAGGTTACCCGTCCTGTGCTCTGGTATAAATCCATGGAATTGCTCAAGGACGGCCAGTACGGTTTTTTTGTGGAGCTGGGCTCCGGCAAAGTCTTATCCGGGCTCCTGAAGCGAATTGGACGGGAATGGTCATCGTCGCCTGTGTGCTTGAATGTTTCGGATCCCGCTTCGCTAACTCTAGCCAAAGAGGCAACCGGCTAGCAGCTCGTCGACACAACGATAGCGCCGATGGAATTGACAACAAGCGCCGGTTTGGGATCAAGCTCTTTGATGTCATCCGGCTGTGTCTCGCCGCTGAGAACGAGAATAAAGTCGCAGCCGGTTCTGTTGGCCAGTTCCATATCCGTGTAGATCCTGTCCCCTATCATAACCGCGTCTTGAGGCTTAAGATTGCCCTTTTTGAGGACATGGGCAATCATTTCCGGATTTGGTTTGCCAAAGATTCGGAAGGGTTCTCTCCCTGTTGCCTTCTGGAAGAGAGCCAGCATGGATCCCACATCCGGGATGGGGCCGTCCGGTGTTGGACAAACGAGATCACAATGAGTGGCGATGAGTTTGACATCGTTTTGTAAAAATAGGGCTGCAGCTTTCAGTTTTTGGTAAGTCAACTCCGTGTCGTAGCCTAAAATGACGTACTCCGGTTGTGTGGATTCCGGGTTGATTCCCGCTTCTTCAAACATGCCCATCATGGACCGTGTGCCCACGACAAACACTTCCTTGATTCGGCTTTCCTTCAAGAATTCAATGACCCCGTCTGTCGAGAGAATTATCTGATCCGTTCTGGTTTCAATCCCCAGGTTTGAAAGCTTTTTCACATAGTCCTTTTTAGAGCGGGATGAGTTGTTCGAAAGAAAATAATGGGGGATATGACTCTGTCTTAAATAATCCAGGAATCGAGCGGCACCATCGATGAGACGGTCCCCTAAATAAACAGTCCCATCCAGGTCCAAAAAGACGGCTTTTTTTGTTTTCAGCGTCCGGTTAAATCCACCCATGGTAGGATTACTCCTGCCTGATGGCACGCATGGCATCTTTGATGTATTCGATGGATGAAAGGAGTGTCACGGTGATGATGATCCAGGAGAGTGCATAAAAACTCCAGTCGCCCACACGGTCCCAGTAATAAGGACCTAACAGGGCGAGAATAGATCCTGTTGCCTGAACGGTAGCCTTGATTTTTCCGCTGATTCTTGCCGAGACCGAGAAATTTTTTTGGGCAAGAAGGATTCTTGAATAGGCCACGGTGATATCTCTGACTGCCATAGATAGAGGGACAATGACTATGACAAGGTTTTGTGAGGCCAGAGACACATAGACGAATAGACGGGATATGCTGTCGGCATAGGGATCGAGTGTGGCCCCGTATTCGGAGACTAAATTGAATCGCCGTGCAATTTTTCCGTCAAAAGCATCCGTTGCTTCGATAAGTATCAGGAGTGCAAGGGCTATGATGAGTGAAAACGAACCATCTTTGTTGAGGAGCAGAACAATCATGAACGAGATCGAAAGAGGAATTCTAGCCAGTGTTATGGACTGAATGAAAAAATATCCTTGGGGCTTGGATCTTTTTTGGCCGGTGTCTGTCTTTGAATTCATAAGCTGTTGAAGAGCTGTGTCTCTTTCTCCAAATTGCGATCTCAATTTTACCCGTTTTGATTTTCGTGTGTCAATGTGAGACCTTAAGTCTTTGCCGGCAAATCCGCTCAAACTTTTGTCTGAAAAGCACACGGTATCCCGAAGTTAGGCTAGGGGGGGTCAATAGATCTTTTTGAATCGAAGAAATACGAGATAGCCCGCAAGGATGAGGAAATTGAACGCGGTGACACACCAGTGCATGATCGTCGTGTACAGTTCTCTTCCAAGGAGATCGTAGGTCATGGAAAAAATCATGGTGAGGTTGATGATGAGGATAATACGCCAAAACGTTGAGTAGAGCTGGAATTTCTGGATGATTATCATGACAGCCAGAGTTGACATAAGAAGCGTGTAATCCCATCCGAGAGGCGAAATCAAAGGGATCAGGAGAAGACCGAGTCCGCACTCCAGAACAGGTGCCTGCGGCATGTCCTTTCCCTTCAGGATCAGTATCAGGAATAAGAGAGCCATGACTGAGATAATGCCGATACTGAAAAGCAACGACTGGTTGGGATTTCCCGTCCACTTTGCGAAGAGGGCGATGATAGACACGTTATCGGCCGTAGTCAGCAGTCCTGGAGTCGTTTTGGATAAGGTTGAATACCATTCCTTGAGAACGATGAAATTTCCCTCAATACCATAAAATATTGCTGGCGAGAGAATGGCCCCCCCCAGGAAAATGAGGCCGCAGAGCAATGTGCGCCATTTCTTCTTATAGACAAAATATGGGAGAAATATGGCAGCATAGGGCTTCATGGCAATGCCCAGTCCCCAGAGACATCCGGCCACGATTTCTCTTTTAGTGGGATTCTTTTTTTCATCTGGCAGCAGATTCCTGGTCATGAGCAACAGGACGACGGTCACGAGAGCGTTGATCTGACCGAGTGTAAGTTCTCTTAAATAGAATTTAAGAAGGATTAAAGGGGGGAGAATCAAGAGGTGCGCAGTCTTTCTGCCATCGGATAGCGTAGAATAGGAGAAATGGACCATAAAGACAAAAGCCGTGAGGATAACCCCATACCATATTGCCTTGGCCGTATTGAGAGGTAAGTAAGCGATAGGGAGATAGAGAAAGGCCGAGGAAGGAAGATATTTGAACATGTAGTGTCCGTCATCATACCTGTAGAGAGTTTCTGCCCATCGCAGCCTCTTCCCTGCAATGTAATTGACCTCAAAATCATGCATCTCGTCCTTGACTTTGAACAGAAAGACGAGAAGGGAGATAAAAAAGGCGAGCACGATGAGAAGGGCAGTTTTTTTTTGAACCCGCATAATCCCCCCTATTATACATAATTCTCTTCGGGCTGCAGCAAGGCATTTCCAAGTTCGTGATAGAAGGGTCATTGAATGATCAGATTGGTAATTTCAAAAACACGTCGATTTTTCCCCAGCGATGAAAAATCGACTCGGTTTCCGGCCTCGCTCCCCTTTCCCTGCCGGGAAAGGAACCATGCCCGCTGTGGCCTTCAAACGGTTTTTTCCATTACACAATCTGATCACTCTCTCTGCTGCTTTGGATCTAGTGTCATCACTTTGGAAATGCTAGCATCGTCTCCATGAGACTTGAAAAAACAGCATCCGGAAAGTATAGTTGGTAAGGCAATGCCCGCAAAAATCTCAAAGACTCCTATGATGGAGCAGTATCTACGAATTAAAAACAAGCATAAAGACTCTCTGCTCTTTTTCCGTCTCGGGGACTTCTACGAAATGTTTTATGATGATGCCAAAACAGCTGCACCCGTGCTGGAAATCGCCCTGACATCACGTCAGAAAATTCCCATGTGCGGAGTACCGTACCATGCAGCAGAGACCTACCTGGCAAAGCTGCTCAAGCATGGATTTAAGGTGGCGATATGCGAACAGATTGAAGACCCAAAGTTGGCTAAAGGAGTTGTCAAGAGAGATGTCGTCAAGGTTTTGACACCGGGCACAGCTATTGAACTAGAGAAAGAGGAAGAAAGAGACAACACGTTCGTTATCAGCTTGATCGTGCAGGAAGACAGATGGGGGCTGGCGCTGATTGATCTGGCTTCAGGATTGATCAAAACCTCGCAAATTGAGGGGCGTTCGCAAGCGGATTTATCTGACGAGTTGTACAAGCTGGCTCCCAAAGAAATCATTTTTCCCGAGAGTCAGACAGAACAAATTGAACAGATGCTATCACTGAATAATTTGTCGGCCCTTTTGAAATGGCCTCAAGAAGACTGGATTTTCGAGTTTGTTCAGGCAAAAAACCTCCTGCTGGATCACTTCAAAGTGAAATCGTTGGAGGGGTTTGATCTGAGTGATAATCCGGTCGCTGTATCCGCATCGGGAGCCCTTTTATACTATTTGAAACAACTCCGCAGAAATTCGCTTTCTCTTATCCACGCCATTACCCATGTCCATAGCAGTGATCATATGGTGCTGGATGCGGCAACAATAAAAAATCTTGAGTTGGTGAAAAATCTGCGAGATGGCAAAAGGTCAGGCTCCCTTTTGGGAATCATCGATATGACAGTGAATTCAATGGGCGGACGCCTCCTCAAGTCGTGGCTCCTTCAACCGCTTATGGATGACATAGAGATAGGAAGAAGGTTGGATACTGTCGAGGAATTCTTTCAAAAGACCATCGATCGCCATGAACTGCGAGAATTGCTGAAAGAGATTTATGATCTGGAAAGACTCGTTGGTAAAATATCTTTAGCCGTGGCCAATGCTCGGGATTTGATCTCACTCAACAAATCTCTTTCGCTCCTTCCTAAGATTCTGGGGCATTTGGAGCCCTTTTCAACTCAAAAAATCAGTGAGATTAGGGACGCTTGGGACAATGCGCAGGATCTTACTCAATTGATTGATGATGCCATTCTTGATGACCCGGCTTTCTTGCTCACGGAGGGAGGCCTTATCAAGCAAGGGCACAACGCCGAGCTGGATGAATTGCGCGAGCTGAGTCGATCCGGAAAAACATTCATAACCCAACTCGAAAAGAGCGAGAAAGAGCGGACCGGGATTTCTTCGCTCAAGATCCGGTACAATAAAGTCTTCGGTTACTATATCGATGTGACAAAACCCAATCTCTCCCTTGTTCCAGCCAACTATATTCGCAAGCAAACTCTAGTGAATTCCGAACGATTCATCACGCCGGAGTTGAAGGAATATGAGGAAAAAGTACTCAATGCCGAACAGCGGATCGGGGAATTGGAGTATGAACTCTTCCTGAAAATCAGAGAGGCCCTATCCAAAGAAGTGCACAGGCTTCAGAAAATTGCATCCCGCATAGCTACACTTGATGTCTTGTCCGCTCTTGCTGAGCTTGCTTCGCAACGGAACTTCGTGAGACCCGAAGTCAACACATCAGACCGGATTAGAATTCGTGGAGGCCGTCATCCTGTTATTGAAGTGACCAATGAGGAGCCGTTCATCCCTAATGACACACATTTGGACAGAGATGAGGATCAGATTTTAATCGTTACCGGCCCAAATATGGGGGGGAAGTCGACGTATTTGAGACAGGTGGCGTTGATTTGCATCCTTGCTCAGATGGGATCATTCGTTTCTGCCGATGAGGCTGAAATTGGCCTCATCGATCGAATTTTTACCCGCATCGGAGCCATGGATTTCCTCACTGTCGGGCAATCCACATTCATGGTCGAGATGCTGGAAGCGTCCAATATCCTCAACAATGCCACGTCAAACAGCCTGATCCTGCTGGATGAGATTGGCCGCGGCACGAGCACTTTCGATGGGTTGAGTATTGCCTGGGCCATTGCCGAATATCTGCATGAAAAAGACGGGACGCGGGCGAAAACTCTTTTCGCCACCCACTACCATGAATTGACAGAGCTTGCCCTCACCATGAACCGCATAAAAAACTATCATGTCGCTGTCAGGGAGTGGAAGGATGACATTATTTTTTTGAGGAAAATTGTTTCCGGACCCTCTGATCAAAGCTATGGTATTCACGTGGCGAAGTTAGCGGGTATACCTCGTGCCGTCATAGAGAGAGCCAAGGAGATACTCTTCAATCTCGAAAAAAAAGAATTGGATGAAGCCGGCCTCCCGAAGATCGCCTATCGATCTACCAAGCCCAGAGACAAGTCACAGATGCTTTTGTTCGAAGCGGATCGGGAGAGGGAAGTTCTGGAGAATATCAGGGAAAAGATTGAAAACTCTGATTTGAACTCTATCACGCCACTTGAGGCTCTTTCGTTTCTCAGTGAGCTCAAAAACAGGCTTACTTCAAAAAAGGAAACACCCTAGAAACCAATTGAAAAAACGGGATCGAAGAAAGCTCTCAGAAGTCTTCTAAGCTTTCGTCGTTTGGGGGAGGACTTTCGCTTTCGTCATCTATGAAATTGTCATCATATCGACGGTTTTCGTCGTAAGGGGCTTCCCCTTCCTCCTCTTTTTGTGCTTCAAGGGCGAGCACGAATTCATCCTTGTCTTCGTATCTTCTCAAAAAACTTGTGGCTGTGTCGACATATCCCAATTCCAGATAATCGTCCTCAATAATGCAAAAAACAGACTGCATGTGTCCGGATTGAAGATTTCCCACGGTATCTACAATTTTCGCCTTGCTTTTTAGGGCATCCAGTGTCAACCAACTGCTGATTTCTATCTCTTCCATCGGGCGCCTCTTACTGAAACATAGCATTTTCTATTAAATTGTCAAGGAGAAAAGCAAAATTATTCTGATCAAAAAAAACATTCCCAAAACCATACGGAATGGGATTCTAAGTGGTCAGATTAGTGCGGCCTAAAAACACGTCGATTTCTCCCCAAAAATGAAAAATCGACTCGGTTTCCGGGCTCGGCTCTCCTTTCCCTTCCGACAAGGAACCATGCGCGTTTTCGGCCTTCAAACGGTTTTCTTCATCACACAAATTAATCACTCTATATAGGGAAATGTCTATTGGACCGTCGCAGTTTTTGGGATGTGGTTTAGGATAGAAGGCTAGACCAGAAATGCTGTATTGATTATAATAATTTTTTCTCTTACTAAAATCCGAACTAGATCTACTGCTAAAAACTTTTTTGGAGTATTGAACGATGAAATGGGATCGATTCACAGTCATGTCTCAAGAGGCATTCCAGAGCGCTCAGTCCAAAGCGGAAGAACTGGGCAACCAGGAACTCAAGCCTGAGCATCTCCTCTGGGCCTTTCTCAATCAGGCAGAGAACATTGTCAATTCTGTGCTGGCCAAAGTTGGCGTCAATCCCCAGGCTATCCAGATGAAATTGGAGAACACGCTGGCTCAGGAGCCTAAAGTGGAAGGCACAGGAGAGACATATCTATCATCCTCCTTAAGGCATATTATGAATAACGCCGAAAAAGAAGCCCATAAGCTGAAAGATGATTATATATCTACGGAACATCTTTTTCTCTCTCTGCTCAAGGAGGGCACAAACCAGGCAAGCCGTATCCTTAAGGAGAGCGGAATAAATGAAGACATGGTTTTGAAAGCCTTGATGGACATCAGGGGCACACAAAGGGTCACCGATCAGCAGCCAGAGGGCAAATACCAGGTCCTGGAAAAGTACACTAGGGATCTTACCGCTTTGGCTAAGCAGGGCAAGATGGATCCGGTCATAGGGCGTGAGGATGAAATCCGAAGAGTTATCCAGATTCTTTCCAGACGGACCAAAAACAACCCTGTTTTGATTGGCGAAGCCGGTGTCGGCAAAACAGCCATTGTTGAAGGCCTGGCTCAACGAATCGCCAATGGAGATGTTCCCCTTACGTTGAAGGATAAAAAACTGATCTCTCTGGATATCGGATCCCTTGTCGCCGGAACAAAATTCCGCGGCGAATTTGAGGATCGTCTCAAAGCGATCCTCAAGGAAATCATAGAGTCAGAAGGAGAGATCATTCTGTTTATCGATGAGCTTCACACCATCATCGGCGCCGGAGCTGCCGAAGGCGCTGTGGATGCGTCCAATATGCTCAAACCTCCGCTGGCGCGAGGTGAATTGCGATGTATTGGAGCCACAACTCTCAATGAATACCAAAAATACATTGAGAAAGATGCCGCTCTCGAAAGACGCTTTCAGCAGACGTATGTGGGAGAGCCTTCTGTGGAGGACACAATCTCTATCTTAAGAGGTTTGAAGGAAAAGTATGAAGTCCATCATGGGGTGGATATCAAAGATTCAGCCATTGTGGCTGCCGCGACTCTCTCCAACCGCTACATCACGGACAGGTATCTTCCGGATAAAGCCATTGATCTGATCGACGAGGCCGCGTCCCGCATTCGCATAGAAATCGACAGCATGCCTCAAGAGATTGATGAACTGGAGCGCCGGATCCTTCAGATCGAGATCGAAAAACAGGCTTTGAAGAAAGAGAAGGAAAAAAGCGCTAAAGATAAATTGGTAAGTTTGAACAAAGAACTGGCTGAGCTCAAAGAAAAGAGCAATGCCCTGAAGGTCCGGTGGCAGGAGGAAAAAAAGCTGATCGAAGAAATGAACCGCTTGAAAGAACAGATGGATATGCAAAAAATCGAAGAACAAAAAGCCGAGAGGAAAGGGGACCTGGAGAAAGTGGCTGAAATTCGCTACGGTCAACTGATCGAAACTCAGAAAGCGCTGAAAAAAGCCACGGACAATCTGTCCAAGATGCAGAAAAAGGGAAAAATGCTGAAAGAGGAGGTGGATGAGGAGGATGTGGCAGAGGTCGTTTCAAAATGGACGGGAATTCCGGTTTCGAAAATGCTCGAGGGAGAAGTCGAAAAGCTCATTTCATTGGAAGACAATTTGAGAAAGAGAGTCGTGGGTCAGGATCATGCCCTGATCGCTGTCTCAAACACGATACGGAGGGCAAGGGCGGGTATTCAAGATGAAACACGTCCCCTGGGATCTTTCATATTCTTAGGACCGACTGGGGTAGGGAAAACGGAATTGGCTCGTGCATTGGCTGAATTTCTCTTTGACGACGAGCGGGCTATGGTCAGACTCGATATGTCAGAGTACATGGAGAAACACACCGTATCCCGGCTTATTGGGGCACCTCCGGGGTATGTGGGATATGAGGAGGGCGGTCAGCTTACAGAAGCTGTCAAGCGCCGGCCCTATTCGATCATACTCCTGGATGAGATCGAGAAAGCTCATTCCGATGTCTTCAACGTTCTTCTTCAAATCCTGGATGATGGCCGGTTGACGGATGGAAAGGGGAGAACCGTCGGCTTTAGAAACACGATTGTCATCATGACGTCCAATCTTGGGAGTCATGTCATCAAGGAGCTCAGCCAAGATTTCGATAAGATGGAATCCGAAGTTAAAAGCATTCTGCAGACTCATTTTAGGCCTGAATTTTTAAACCGTGTCGATGAAATCGTTATTTTCAAAGCCCTCTCTAAAGAAGTCATTCTTCAGATTCTTGAGATCCAGATCGAGGAACTCAAGAGCAGGTTGAAAGATAAGAAAATTGATATAGCGATCAGCGAAAATGCAAAAAAGGTGTTGATAGAGAAGGGGTATGATCCCGTCTATGGTGCACGGCCACTGAAAAGGACGATTCAGCAGGAAATTCAGAATCCTCTGGCCCTCAAAATGCTGGAAGGCATGTTCAAAGAAGGGGATACAGTCAATGTCGATGCCGACAGCAGGGGGGAACTCATTTTCCGTTAGACCTCCCAGGGTATTGGACTTTTATTAAAAATTACTTTATGCTTTTGTCTGAGTCATGCCGTTGAAATGCCACGCGGTTTGATATCCTGAATTGAATTTTCCTCAAATAAGGAGTTTACACTATGGAGGAAGATGTCAAGAAAGCTATAGAAGAAATTAGGCCTCATCTCCAGGCAGATGGCGGTGATGTGGAATTTGTTGAGGTGGCCGATGAGGGAATTGTGAAAGTACGGCTTCTCGGAGCTTGTGCCGGCTGTCCGATGCGGCAGATGACGCTGACCCACGGAATCTCCAATTTTATCAAAAAGAAAGTCCCCGAAGTCAAAGAAGTCCAGGCTGTTAACTGACAAGGACGGGATTCAAACTTTTGTGTTTGCTTCGAGTGTCTGCAATTCCTTCCATTGTATTGCTCGTCACACGATATTCAGTTTCCTTACCTGAAAGCCGCCCGGGAGATGGGTGATATTCCAAATAGAGATGGGGCAAGAACTCGTGTCCGCATCGGCCTTCAAAAGGTTTTTCATATCAAACTTCTGTTAGTGGGATAGCGCCCTTGGGTTTCAATGCCATCACAGAAATAGGGATACGGATATAGAGCAAGTTGTGGTTGACAAAAACGCTAAAATAGTGTAAACAAAGGAAAAACAGAAGGAGGTCAGTATGAACAAAGGACGGCTCATTATCGCGATCATAGTCTTTCTCGCCCTCTTGAGTCCACTCTCGTTTGCCAACGGCTTGAACTTGAATGGGCTGGGTGCCAAAGCTGTGGCCATGGGAGGTGCGTTTGTAGGCCTGGCAGATGATTTTACCGCAGTTTTTTGGAATCCGGCAGGAATAGCTCAGTTCGACAAGAAATATGTCGGTTTCTACGGCACGGACATCATTCCTTCAATGACGTACATGCTGGAAACTCCATCGCCCATCGGACCCATCACTCTTGCAGACGCCGAAAGCGTGACCGAGCACTTCCTGGCCGGGATGGCGGCATACTATCATCCGATTAACGAAAATCTCGTGGCCGGATTCGCTGTCTATGCGCCATCCGGCTTGGGGATCGAATGGCCAGGGGAAGATTTAGCCAATATATCAGGCCCGCCGCTATTTGCCCCGAATTCTAGCATCAAATGGAGGACCAAGATTTTTGTGCTCAGCCTCTCTCCCGTGCTTGCGTTCAAATTGAGTGATCAAGTTATGTTCGGTGCGACTTTGAATATAAATTATGGAAGCTTTGAAACGGCCCAGTATGGGGGATCCGCAGAAATTTTGACCAACCTTCCGGCTCCCTACCCCCCCGCGCTATACTTTGATCTTGGGCAGCAGACCCTCGATATGACCGGATGGGGAATCGGTGCCACTTTCGGTCTTATGGTCAAACCCAGCGATATGTTCAGCTTGGGAGTGACCTTCAGAACTCCGTTCAAAATTCCCTTCAAGGGCACGACAACGGTTGCCGGCATTCCACAACTCGCTCCGTATGTGGGCCCACTGGAAGATACGGCAGATGTCGAAGCGGATGTAACCTGGCCCATGTGGCTGTGTGCGGGAATTGCCGTCAAACCTATCGACGCTCTCACATTGACCTTCGATGCCCAGTACACACAGTGGTCCAAAGTCGATGAGATTGAGATAATATTTACAGACCCGATCTGGAATCAGCTGATGGAGATGAGCGAAGGCAACAAGCTGGTGTTGCAGTGGGACAGCAAAGTGGTGTTACGTTTCGGTGCCGAATTCATGGCCACTGATAATTTTGCGATCAGAGGGGGGTATTACCGTGATCCTTCTCCGGCTCCTGATGCGACCATGAATGTCCTTCTTCCCATCGCAGATTTTAATTGTTTTGCCTTTGGCATCGGGTACAACATCGACGGTGTTGCCGTCGACCTCGGTATCGAATTCCTGAATGGCAAAGAGAGAAATATTGCACTTGGCCAATACGAAGAGGCTATGCCCGGTGATTACAAATTGAAGATTCTCGCCCTCGAGCTCTGCATTGGATACAGGTGGTAAGGCGATCAGCTGCCGATAAGAGTATCTGAATTTATACTATAAGTTCTTGAGGAGGGGGATGATATCCCCTTCCTTTATGTTTATGCTCTGCGGTTCAGAGTCCGCTGGAATTTCTTCTGGTTTGAGACACATAAGGTTGCATCCCTAAAAAAAGCAGGTGTTCCGGCCGCTCTCGGCCGTTTGCTTTTTGACTGCATTCTGATGATCGGGCCTCGAATGAAAGATGAAAAGGAAAGGCAAGTGATAAATAAAGCTGTTATCCCGGCCGCAGGATTTGGAACCCGCTTCCTTCCTGCCACAAAATCGCAACCCAAAGAAATGCTGACCGTAGTGGATAAGCCCCTTATTCAGTATGGCGTGGAAGAAGCTGTTCAGTCTGGAATCAGTCAGATTGGATTGATTACCAGCAGGGGAAAAACAGCTATGGATGATCATTTCGACAGCAGCCCCGAGCTTGAGCTGTTTCTGGAAGAAAAGGGGAAACTTGACTTTTTACAGGAGGTCCGGCGTATTGCCAATCTGGCCGAGTTTTGCGCTATCCGTCAGAAAAAAGCACTCGGCCTGGGGCATGCCATCCTCATGTCTGAAAGCTTTGTGGGAAAGGATCCCTTTGCCGTGCTTCTTCCCGATGACATCTTCGACTGCCCCTCTCCCTGCACACAGCAGCTCATCAATGTGTACTCGGAATATGAAGCTACGGTGATTGTTCTGGGCCGCGTCGATGAAGAAGGGACCAAAAAGTACGGTATCATCAAGCCCAAACAGATATCTGAGAGATTATTCCAGATCGAGGACATGATCGAAAAGCCAGGTCCGGAAAAGGCTTTTTCCGATCTGGGGATTCTCGGCCGGTATGTCTTCAATCCAGAGATTTTTGAAGCCATTCGCCGAACGGCTCCCGATCACCGGGGAGAAATTCAAATCACCGATGCCATCAAACTCCTCTTAGAGTCCCGGCCGGTTTACGGCTATCTTTTCGAAGGCAAGCGCTATGACGCCGGCGATAAGATGGGATTTATCCAAGCCACGGTGGCCCTCGCTTTGAAGAGACCCGAATTCGGTGGACAACTTCGCGCGTTTTTAAAAATGCTGGACTTGGAATAATGTATTCTGGCGTTATGTCGGTTTCTGGCTGAAGCTGGGAAGGTTCGACAGAATAATTTGTGACTTAAGCACTAATGTGTGAGAGGTGAGTCTTCATTGTTTCTGAGCATTATTCCGGCGGGCATGAGCCTGAACCGAAGGTGGCCTCTCTAATGAACTCGGTTGCATCCCCGAGGGAGTTAATTCACAGCAAGAGGCTGCCGTTTCAGTGTTTTCTAATGATCTTTCTTCGTTAGATGCCTGTTGACCTCATCTAGCAGATTGGTTTTGTCAATAGGCTTGGCGAGAAAGCACCTGTTCATCGTAAATTTTCCGGATTCTTCCTTTTTTGAAATGAGCGAAGTCAAGAACAACACAGGAATATTTTTTGTTCTTGGATTCTTTTCAAGCCACTCAATTGTCTCGGTCCCATCCATTATGGGCATCATGATGTCGAGTATAATGATGTCCGGACAGAAATCATCGGCAATATAGAGCGCATCCCTGCCGTTTGTGGCCTTTGCAACCCAGTATCCGTCCGATAAAAAAATCTTCTCTAATATTGTCAACGTGATGTGATCATCATCGACGATAAAAACTTTTTTTGCCAATCCCTCCCCAGAAGATTCTGGCTTTTCCATGATTTCTCCTTCTGATGAAACCGGGATACTCAAACCTTAGATATAAGTAGAATAAGACTTTTTCGAGGGCTTTGGCAATCACCTTTGGCGGTGATTTTAGGATGGGATATATCACCCCTGTTCTTTTTCAATACACTTCGCTATTTCTTGGAGCAATGTATCTCTATCTATGGGTTTGGCGAGAACAGTTCTGTTCTTAATAGACTTTTTCAATTCCTCTTTCTTGGAAATTAGGGAAGTCAGGAACAGAACGGGGATATTTCGTGTTCTCGGATTTGCCTCTAAGTTTTTGAGAGTAATGGTGCCATCCATCACCGGCATCATTATGTCGAGGACGATAACATTCGGAAGAAAGTCATCTGCGATATAAAGAGCATCTCTTCCATTCATTGCTTGGGCGACCCAGTACCCTTCCGATAAAAGGATTTTTTCCAGCATCATAAGAGTGACTGGATCATCATCGACGATTAAAATTTTTTTCCCGTATCCGTTGTGCTTTAATTTTTTCTCTTCCACAAATCCTCCTGAACAGACAATCCCAATTTACTCAAAAGCCAAGCTGGGACGCGATTCGAGATTGAATAACGTAGAAATGTCGACCACGGCTTAATCCACTAGTTGAGTCGTGTGAAGCCTGGTTTAATTGAAAAATTTAATTATATATTTCATTATCATTATTAATAAATAAGTAATCAATATTTAAGTTAATTTTTCAGTAATAATTTAATTAAAAAAAATAATTATTTTATCTCAACTAAAAATTCACTTTGCGAGTCAGATATGGTATTATTTACAGGGCTAGGGACAATCTAATCAAAAAAGAGGAAGGCCCTTATAATGATGTATACGAGGCTTCAGGTCAGTTTGCCTATCTGGATGAGCGATTTTCTCAATGCCGTCGTGGAAAAATATGATGTGAAGAATCCGGACCTGGTGAGATTGATTCTTTGTATAGGGATAATACGAGCCGTTGAAGCGAGGTATCCGGAATTCCGATCAGTATTTGCTGATAGAGCTCAAGATTATTTTTTTCAGAATTTTGAAAAGGGAAAGACAAAAGAGAGGGCCAGGCTTTTTGAGGAACACAATTACGAGGCACAGAGAGCCATTAAATTCTTACAGGAGGTAGGATCTCTTCCTGGCGATAAGTTCAAAGGGAAAAAAGGTTGAGAATTGCGCTATACGGGAATTTAAACTTCATCAAGAGACTGTGGTAGTTCTCAGTACCTCTAAGATTTCTGAACTTTTGAGGCTACTCAATATTCCAGTTGACTTTGTAGTGTTTCACTGATTGATACCCCTCTTCATCTTCCTCGAGAGCATACAATTTTCCCTTCTTCCATATCCAGGGGCGAATATTTAAGGGGAGTTTATATGGGCTCTTTAGGACTCCTCACAACAAGCACGCCATCCTCTTCTGAAATGGAGCCTTGCCATTTTGTGGATTTTTTTTGACAGGCTGTCGGAATAAGGATAATAAACAGAAGCAGGATTAGAATAAGCTTAATTTTTATATCTATGTCTCCCCTTATTAGCGATATTCCCAAATGATTTGGAAAATGCTATTCTTTTTAATATTCTAAATTGAATCTCTTCAAAAGATCAAAGTCAAGCTAGTTTTCGGGCCATTCCGTGTGACCAAATGCTCCAGGTGAATTTCTTGAATATTTTTTAAAAACGCGGCCACACCCCATATGGGGAGTGTGACCTAAAAATAGGATCTTTAAAAAGCTGAAAAAAGCTCAAATTAGCTGAAACAAGAATAGCGAGAGATCTGTGCCTCTTGATTTTCAAGGTCTTAAGGGGAAATAAGGGGAATGGCGAGGGACGGAATTGAACCGCCGACGCAGAGATTTTCAGTCTCTCGCTCTACCGACTGAGCTACCTCGCCATACTGAGGTGTCATGTCGCTCTAAAACGCAACCTAGTATAAATTCCAGCCTGATCAATGTCAATTGGTAAGTTCATTTTTTTCTTGACTTGCAAACGGAGTCCAGCAGAACCGAAACATGAGAGCAGCTCATGATGATAGACAAAGCATCGCGGCGGGTCATTGTCTGTATTCGTCGAAGGTCCCACCGCTCACACTCTGCGTCTCACACAGATAATGTCCCGCCTCAGATGTCTGTTTTCCCAGGGTTGCCCAGACTTGCCAAATTGAAATAGGATAGGCATTGTGATATTCTTCCGGGTGGAGGTTTAGCTCGATGGGAGAAGAAGAGTTAAAAGAGCTTTTAATTAAAGAGAATGACGAGTTCAAAAAGGCATACCAACGACATCAAAAATGTGAAAAAGAGTTGGATGAGCTGAAAAAAAAGGACTTCCAAACAGAACAGGACCGGCTCAAACAGAGAGAGCTGAAAAAGAAAAAGCTTGCCCTCAAGGACAAGATGTATGTCATCATGACAAATTATAAAAAATCCCTCCAGTAACATCCTACCTGAAATGAAAAGGGACAAAGGTTATCATATTTCGCTGGTCGGGTCTGACTCCCTGCAGGGAGAGGAGATGAAAAAGGTTCTGGAGAAGAAAAACATCCCTCTGACGGAGATGAATTTTTTTGATCCCGAAGTCGACGAAGAGTACAGCAAGCTGACACAATTTCGAGGTGAACCCAAGGTTATCCATCATCTCGATGAGAATTCTGTATTCGGATCTGATCTCGCTTTTCTCGCTTCTGATCAAGGAATCAGCCGGAAGTACGGCCCTATCGCGGCCCAAAATAAAATTTGGGCCATTGACTTGCTCGGAACATTTAACAGTGAGGACGCTATTCCGATAGTGGTCGCCGGCGTTAATGATTATGTCCTTCGCAAGGTGAAACCAGGTTTGGTCGCCAATCCTCATCCTGTGACCATAATTCTATCCCATCTCATCCATCTTCTCATTCCCCACTATGGTTTCAAGGGGGGGGTGGCCTTCATCTGCCAACCCGTTTCTGCCTTTGACAATCCTGGAATTGAGGAGCTGGCTAATCAGTGCTACGATGCTCTCCAGGGAGGTTCGATTCAAAAAAATGTTTTCAAGACTCAGATAGCGTTTAACCTGCTCTCACATGTGGCCTCCCCGGGTGAAGATGGATTCGATCAAATGGAAGATCAGATTGTCGCAGAAGTGAGGAGGGTTCTTGGAAATCCCCGGCTTCCCCTCTCTCTCTCGGTTATCCAGGCTCCCGTTTTTTTCACTTACTCCATAATGATTCGCTTTGAGTTGGCCAAAAAGGCTGAACCTTCTCATTTAATAGACCTTTTTGATGCATCGTCCTATTTCAAATACTCTCCACCGTCACCTTTGTGTCCCATATCTGCGGTGTCGGTTACCGGGAAGGATATGATACACATCGGCAGGATCAAACAGGAGCAATCTCTCCCAAACAGCTTCTGGATCTGGGCTGTGGCCGATAATTTGACCCGGGGTTCTGCTTTGAATGCTTATGAAGTGGCCGAAGAAATTTTATCTTTCACTTCGTCGTAACAATGAAAGAAGTCCTCAAGCTGCTGGATATCACCCTTAAAGAAAAAAAACGGCTTTTTTTCTTTTTCGCGTGCTCTATCTTTGTCGCGCTGTTCACATATATCTTCGTCAATCTCGTTCAACCCATTCTGGACAACATGCTTCGGATGGGCGCTCAGGTGACCGTAGAGAAAACCCGCTTGATGGATATCGTCTTCCAGAAACTCAACATCAGCCAGGACGATATCCTCTGGTTTGTTCCGCTCATGGTTGTGATTGTTCTCTTCGGGAAGGGATTGTTCACCTTCCTCTCTGCCGTGACCATGAAATCTATAGGTCACAGGGCCTCGCAGAGACTTCGAAATGATCTTTTTGAGGATCTTGTTTATCAATCTGTTGATTATTTTGATAGAAGACCCACAGGGGAGATAATGTCGCGGGTGACGAGCGATGTGGATAAGATACAACAGGCCGTCTCCGGCAGCATGGGGGATTTCGTGCGGGAGATTTTTGTCCTCTTTGCATTGCTCATCTACGTTTTCATCACGGACTGGCGCTTGGCCATCGTTGCCTTTGTTATCGCACCTCTGGCTGCCATACCTCTGGCGGTTTTCAGCCAAAAATTGAAAAAAAGGGGTAAGAGGAACCAGGCCCGGATGGCTGAGATCTACAACCACTTGTTCGAAACCATCACCGGGAACAAAATTGTCAAGGCTTTCACCATGGAACGCTTCGAATTGAAAAAATTCTACGAGGCCACCAAAAATTATTTCAAGTCCAGTATGAAACTTGCGGTGATTGAAAGCCTGTCTTCCCCTTTTATGGAAGTCATCGGGGGTGCAGTCGGTGCTTTTGTGCTCTGGGTGGGCATGCAACGAATAACCGAAGGGTACATCAGCCCGGGTGATTTCGGGTCCTTTGTCGTGGCCATTTTTTACTCCTATACGCCCATCAAAAGGTTGAGCCGCGCGAACAACACCATCCAACAGGGTGTGGCCAGTTTTGATAGAATTATGGATATTGCCCAGAGTAAGCCCAGCATCGTCGATAGCCCCAAGGCCTATCCGCTGCCTCCTGTCAAAGGAAAGGTTGCTTTTGAAAATGTGTCCTTCAGCTACAACGAAGACAGGCCCGTTCTGTACGGTATCAGTTTTGAGGTTCAGCCGACAGAGTTGATTGCCATCGTGGGATTAAGCGGATCAGGAAAAACCACCATCATCAACCTTCTTTCCCGGTTTTACGCCCCATCTTCAGGTCAAATCCGTGTCGATGATGTTGATATCCATGATGTGACATTGAAATCACTTCGATCGCAGATCGGACTCGTGACCCAAGAACTCATTCTGTTCAACGACACCATATGCAACAATATCGCCTATGGTATGGTGGATATGCCCCTTGACCGTATCGAAGGAGCCGCCAAGGCGGCCATGGCCCATGATTTTATCACAGAACTGCCCCTGGGCTACAATACTGAAATTGGTGAACAGGGTGTGCTGCTCTCGAGCGGGCAGAGGCAGCGTTTGGCCATAGCGAGAGCTCTCCTCAAGAATCCGCCCATCCTGATCCTGGATGAGGCCACGTCTGCGCTGGACTCGGAATCGGAGAGATTGATTCAGATTGCACTGACTAACGTAATGAAGGACAGAACCACTTTTGTTATTGCCCACCGCCTCTCAACGATAAGAAATGCCGACAGGATCTTCGTGGTGGATCGCGGCCAAATTGTCGAGATCGGTACGCATGATGAACTTTTGAAAGGGAATGGCATCTACAAGAAGCTGTATGATCTTCAATTTCCCGAAGAAGAGGACGGACTGCTATGATCGTCAGTATGACCGGTTTTTTTGAGAAATCTTTCAATTCTCCCTCTCTCTCTTTAAAAATCTCAATCCGATCCGTGAATCATCGATTTTTTGACTGGAATTACAGGGGATTTCCGCTGAAAGAATTGGAAAATCGTTTCCGATCGCTCTGTCAGAAAATGATCCATCGCGGTCGAGTTGAAGTCACTTGCGACATCGATTTTACGGATTCCTCCAAGTGGGACATTCATATCAATCAGGAGCTATTGGACCAGATTTTGACAGCTCTGGATAAGGTTTCCAAAAAAACCTTGGGAAGCGCTTCTTTTTCCGTCGATAATTTATTCAACATCCCCCATGTTGTTGAGATGAGGCGAAAAAATCTCACAGATAAAGAAGCCTTTTTTCTTGAAAAGTGCTTTGTGAAGGTAATGGATGGGCTTGTGAAAGTGCGCCAGCGTGAAGGGGCTGAATTAAGGAAAGACATTCAAATCCAGGCGCGAAGCATAAATCAATCTCTGAGGGGCCTGGAAAAGGTTGTGAGGAGACAACCTGACCTCATGAGAAAAAAGATGATGGAGAGAATTTCGAATCTTGGTGAGGATATTTCGCTATCAGAAGAGAGGGTGGTTGAAGAAGCTGCCTTTCTGGCGCAAAAGTATGATTTGAGCGAAGAGATGGCAAGATTGCGGTCCCATCTGCAGTATTTCAGGGAACTCCTGACATCCCGGGCAAAAGAACAGGTTGGCAGACAGATGGATTTTGTGACTCAAGAACTCTATCGTGAGACAAACACCATCAGTGCAAAATCTCAGGATATTGCCATTACCCGAGAATGTTTGGCCATCAAAGGTGAACTCGAGGGCATTCGGCAGCAGATCCAAAACATCGAGTAATTTTTTTTTAAAAAATTTGGTATCATAAACGTACTGCAATCGTTGTTGAAGTGAGCTGAGGTTGGCTGGATCTTGAATAACTTTGTATAGAAAAGGAAAGAAATACCGATGCTTTTTGTGATTACGGGTCCATCGGGATGCGGAAAGTCCACTCTTGTCAAACGTGTCCTGAATGATGTCATGAATGTTGATTTTTCCGTGTCGCACACGACAAGAAAAAAAAGAGATTCCGAAGTTGAGGAGAAGGATTATTATTTTGTCAGCGAAGAAAAGTTCAAGAATATGATAGAAGAGGATATGTTTGCCGAATGGGCTGTTGTTCATGGGGATTACTATGGAACCTCAAGAAGAGAAATTGAAAAAAAGGCGACCCTGAAGGACTTGCTGCTGGACATTGATGTTCAAGGCGCAGAGCAGATTAAAGAGAGACACAAGAAAGCTGTTTTTGTTTTTGTCCTGCCTCCAGGATTCAAAGCACTCAGAAAAAGGCTCGAGAAAAGAGGTCAGGACACCGCCGCTGTCATCAAGAAAAGACTCGCCGTGGCCAAAAAGGAAATCCGTGCTTACCACATGTTCGATTACATCATTATCAATGATAAACTTGACGAGGCTGTGGAAGAATTGAAATCAGTCATCATCAGTCGAAGGTGTCTTCTCGATCTTCGTCAGAAGGAGATTATCCCCATACTGCAAAGCTTTTCCGAAGAGGGGTGAACGGGATGCAAAAAATTGCTCTGGGCGTGTGTTCTTCCATAAGTGTGTACAAAGCCTGTGAAGTTGTCAGGGGGTTTCAAAAAGCGGGATTTCAAGTGCAGGTGATCATGACCCAAAACGCCACTCGCTTGGTGCGGCCTCTTCTCTTTGGCGCCCTGACAGACATGGATGTTCTTGTTGATCTTTTTGAGGAGGACAACGCAGCCAGGATTCCACATGTGGAAGAGGCCAGAACAGTGTCTCTGTTGGTTGTGTCTCCTGCAACGGCCAACATCATCGGCAAGTTTGCTTCCGGTATTGCTGACGATTTCCTGTCCACCTTTTACATGGTCGTCAAGTGCCCTGTGCTCATAGCCCCTGCCATGAACGAGGGAATGCTCAAGCACGATCAGACCCAGCTGAACATAAAGAAACTCAAAGCCATGGGAAGTACCTTTGTTGAACCTGAAACAGGTCATCTGGCCTGCGGAGATGAAGGGTGGGGAAGGCTTGCATCCCCGGAAAAAATTGTGCAAGAGGGGCTGCGATTGCTGCACATAAGCCAATCCTTAAAAGGAAAGTCTATCCTTGTCACAGCCGGCCCCACCAGGGAATATCTGGATCCGGTGCGCTTTTTGACAAACCGGTCATCTGGGAAGATGGGTTATGCTCTGGCTAAAGAAGCTCTGCGGAGAGGGGCGGATGTTGTCCTCGTATCAGGGCCCACGACTTTGCTGCCTCCTGAGGGCGTAGATCTGGTGTCTGTTCAAACAGCGGATGAAATGGGAACAGCCGTTTCTCAGCGCTTCGATAAAACGGATGTGGTGATAATGGCTGCGGCTGTTTCGGACATAAAGTTCAAGGAAACAGCCCTGCAGAAGCTGAAGAAAAAAACACTCGCAGCGGAACTTGCGGTTGAACCGACTCTGGATATCTTAAAATCCTTGGAGTCCAAAAAAAGGAAGAAAGTCCTGGTCGGTTTTGCCGCCGAAACAGAACATCTCGAAAAAAATGCCCTTCAAAAAGTCAAAGACAAACATCTTGATTTCATAGTCGCCAACAATGTCAACGAAGAAGGAATCGGTTTTGAATCCGATTTCAACCGGGTCAGTCTTGTTTTTGAAGACGGAACAGTCATTCATTCCGATCGAAAGAGCAAACCCGATATCAGCCGGCTAATCTTGGATGAGATAGAGGCCCTCATTGGAAAGAAAAACGGATAAGCTCCTCGCAGACCTTGAAGAGAACATAAAGTTTTTTGTCCAGCTGGGAATCACATCAATCTCGTCGGCTTCTTCGAAACTCCCCATAGAAGAGCGGATCCGTAAGTGCCAGCTATGTCCCTTATCCCAATCTCGAACAAAGGCTGTGCCGGGAGAGGGCGATCCAAATGCTGATCTGATGTTTGTCGGGGAAGGCCCAGGCCGCGATGAAGATCTACAGGGTAATCCCTTTGTCGGCAGAGCAGGACAGCTCTTGACGAAGATCATCAAAGCCATGAACTATGAACGCAGGGATGTCTACATCACGAATGTGGTCAAATGCCGACCGCCAAACAATCGTGAGCCCAACCCGGGTGAGATTGAAGCGTGTCAAGCCTACTTGCTGGAACAGATCGAAAGCATTAACCCAAGGGTCATTGTGACTTTGGGAAATGTTGCCGCTCATTTCTTCATTCCCACACGATCGGGAGTTACCGCGCTCAGAGGCAGTTTTTACCCCTTCAATGATATCCTGATCATGCCCACCTTCCATCCCTCCTATCTTGTCAGGAACCAAGCAAATCGACAGCTCAGGAAAATGGTCTGGGAGGACATGAAAAAGGTTATGGCCTATCTGGGCAAAAAATGACCCTGTTTGCGGAAGTCATACTCTCCCTGCCCCTGGATCGAAGTTTTCTCTATGCTGTCCCTGAGGCTTTCAAAAAAAAAGTTGTCAAGGGCGCCAGGGTTCTCGTTCCTTTCAAAGACCGTCTCCTTACCGGGGTTGTGATTGAGCGAAAAAAAACAAGTCCTCCAGGCCTGAAGCTTAAGGCGATTCGGGATGTATTGGATGAAACTCCTTTATTCAGCCCGCAGTTTCTTTCCTTCACCAGACAGTTGAGCCGCGCCTACTATTCTTCATGGGGAGAGCTGTTGCGCATCGCTCTGCCAGCATCCTTTGCACCTCAGAGCAAAACCCGGGTTGTGATTACAGATGAAGGACGATTGGCTCTTAACGCAAATAAAATATCCCCGCTGGAAAAAGATATCCTGTTGCTGCTTGCAAAAAAATCATACAGTGATGTTTTTCTCAAACGGAAGTCCAAAGCCAGCCGGTTTTCTTCCCTTCTCTCCCGTTTAGCGGAGAAGGGTTGGGTGTGTGTAGAAAAAGGCATGGACTCTTTCCATGAGCGCAGAGAAACAGGATTGCAGGTGACTCCAGTCCAGTTGGAAATGGATTTTTCTTTGGATAAAGAATCGCTGCGCACGGCCGATATGTTGGCCGGAGAGATCAGCAAAGACACCTTTTCCTATCAATACGTGTTTGGATCTGCAGCAAAGAGAGAGGCCATCTACCTTTATCTCATAAAAAAAAGCATTTCTTCAGGAAAAAGGGTTTTGTTTCTGGTTCCTGAAATCGCTTTTACCGGAAGCCTCATGGAGAAATTTCAGAATAGGCTTGGTGAACATGCGGCCCTTCTTCACAGCCAGATGTCAGAAAGCAGACGGGAGCATGAGTGGTTGAGAATCAACGATGGGCATGTTTCTGTCGTCGCGGGTCCGCGCTCTGCACTCTTTTCCCCGGTGGAGAATCTGGGGTTGGTGATAGTCGATGAGGAGCAAGATGATTCTTATTATCAGAAAGAAAATCCTGCGTATGATGCGAGACAGGGAGCGTATCTGAGGGCAAAGCAGGAAAATGCCCTTCTCATATTTGGATCTATGGCGCCAAGTGTGGAGACCTATTACGAAGCCCAAAAGAGAGGAACTCTGCACATTCTCGAGAAAGAGTCAACAAAACACCGTATCGACATTGTTGATGACCGCCAGAACCGAGGAATCGTGTCTCCCAAACTACAGGAGCGACTCAGAGAGAATCTCGACAGGAAGAATCCCTCGCTGATATTCTGCAACCGCAGAGGCTATGCTGGCTATGTGGCCTGCTCTCGGTGCCGGTATATTCCCAGGTGTCAAAACTGTGATATTGCCTTGACCTACCACAAGAGAGAGAACAAACTGGTGTGTCATTACTGCGATCAAGCATTGAGCCCATGGCATGCGTGTCCGGAATGCGGCGGCCAAATGGTGAGAAAAAAAGAGGTCGGCGTCGAGGCTGTCGAGGAAGCAGTTCATAGACATTTTCCCAAAAGCCGAATCGTGTGTTTTGACACAGATATCGTGAAAAAAAAGAAAGACGGCCAACACATCCTGTCTGAATTCAAAAACGGCCGCATTGATATTTTGATCGGAACTCAGCTTTTGGCCCATCAGAAGGATTTACCTGAAGTTTCCCTGGTGGCCGTCCTTTTTCCTGAGACGACTCTTTCCCTTTCTGACTTTCGTGCCAGCCTGAGAACGTACCAGATGATAAACCAGATGCTGGGATTTCTCCGGTCCGATAAAGATTCGAATGGTGTCATCCAAACTTCTTTCCCTGAGCATTTCAGCATTCAATCCAGCCCATTTGGTCGCTATGAGGAATTTTATAAGGAGGAAACCAAGTTCCGCCGGCTTATGAATTATCCTCCCTATGTCCACATGGTCGAGGTTCTTTTTCAAGGCGAAAATCTGAGGGCCTTGGCCCGCAAATCGAGAGAATTCACTTCTTCGGTCAGAAGAGGCGCTGCAGCGATAGAGATACTCGGACCGGCACTGACCGCGGCCAGAGTCCGGGGAATGAACAGGATTCAGGTGATTCTAAAAGCGAAAAGAAGGAAGGATTTGGATGATGTACTGCGGCCCTCACTCCAGAAGATCAAAACCCGCAAATCCGTAAGGGTTTATTATTGATCGATGGATGCTTTGCATGAAAGGAATCCTGGCAGAAAACCTTCCAGACAAGGAAAAGCCAGATATGGACGCAAAGTTCCTTTCCTGCCCTGGTTGCTGATAGAGTTGAGGCTTTTATTTGAAGAAAAAAAAAGCTGCCAGCCGTGAAGCTGGCAGCTTTGTGTGCAGTCTAACTTAGGAAAGCTTCAGTTTTAGTTGCCTCTGTTCAAATAAATGGACGTTTCGGAATGAGCCCAATTGGGATCCTTTGTTTCTAGTTGTGCTCTTATTTTGACTTTAATCCCGTCACTGGCGATGTGATTTCTATCCGGACTCACATAGACAACTTTCGCTTCACCGTTGGCATTGGTGGTGACAAAGGCGGTTCGGTTTCCGTTCTGGAATTCACCCGGGCCGAGCATGAAGCTGAAGAAGATTGTTCTTCCCTTGACGGGTGCACCTTCGACTTTTCTGAGTGTTGCGGTGAAGGTCGACTTTAGTGGACCGCCCACGATCCAGAGAACGTTTGGATCGGCTCTAAGAATAAGTTCCAGATCCTTGAAGTCGACAATGATCTCGATGGGGGCATAGTCGACGATGAACTGTTCTCCCTGCCAGGCTAAGCTTGCCCTGATGTACACTTCTACGGGAGGATCTCCCACCACGTCATCTGGCTCCGGTGCATCAGTTTCAGAATAGATAATTTCATCAACCAGAGGCCCGATGTACTTCACGGAGACGGTACCGTTTGAATCGGTCACCCTGGTGACGACGGTATTTCTGCCTTCGAAATAGCCGGCATTTTCTGCTGGCTGCATAGTGGTTGGATCAATGATATCGAAGACGACTGTTTCATTGGCTAAAGGCATTCCTTGAAAATTGGTCACTGTCGCCGTGATGATTGTTTCATCACGGTTTTCGCTTGCGATGATGACGTTTGGACTTGCGTCGGCCTCAATGACTATTGCGTATGTCGAAGGCCCGGTTGGCCCTGGCGTCTCGACGGCCTTGCGCGTGCAAGAACCAGTGAGAGTCAGCATCACGGCCAAGGAAACAATGATGAGGATATTGAGTTTAGTCTTCATGATGGACCTCCTCACTCATTTGCATAATTTGCAAAGAAGATAGTTAAGTAGCCTGTCGTGTGAACATTCCGGTTCGCCTGGTCATGTCCGTAGAAGTCGACTTTGGCCGTGACTTCAATCACACCCTCTTCAGTGCCGAAAACAAGATCGACCAGAGGCGGCTCGTTTTTGGCAACTTCTCTGACGATGATGAAGGAGATGGTTGATGTGCTGTCTATGGCAACTTGAGTCGAGAGATAACCTTCGAAAGTATAAGGGACATCGACACCTTCGCTGTTTTTGCCGTCCGACCTTGTGTAGGTGACCACGTATCTCGTCACGGTGATGTTGTTCAAGTACGAGGGCCCGGTTACCGAATTGGGATCTAGAAGCTCGGCTCGGAGGATGACTTTGGCAGCATCAGCATAAATCGTCGTGCTTGTCGGATCTTGAGGATCTTCGTAAAGCACGTCTGATTGGAGATAATTCGCCTCCGTCCCTTCCATGTCCGTGCCCACCAAGCCTTCTATGATCAGTCTGCTGGCAGATTTCGTCTCATTTTCTATCGGATTGCAGGTGAAAAAAGTCAGGATGAGCGGAAGGATAACCAGAATTTTTAAAATGGATGTTGCTTTCTTCATGTTAGCACCCCTCTATCTGATTATTCTGGGAGTGATGAAGATAAGGAGCTCCCTGGTCTGCTTTGTTCGTGCGAAGTTTTTGAATAGATTTCCCAGAATTGGAATTTTATGGAAAAAGGGAACTCTCTCTCGAGTTATGGAATCTTCTGTTCTGTAGATTCCTCCGATAACCGTTGTGCCGCCGTTCGGCACCATCACTGTGGTTTGAGCACTCTGCGTGGTTATAGGGGGAATACCGTTAACCAGATTAGCGAAATCAGCAGCATTGTTGCGGAGCTCGATGTACATGATGATTGTTCCCTCTGCCGTGATTTGAGGAGTCGCTCTCAGCTCCAATGCGGCGTTGACATAGCGGGTTGTAACTGTAAAGTTGGCAACCGTTTGGACCGGTATCTGACGGCCTTGAATGATTTCTGCTTCCTGGTTGTTTTGCGTGGTCACTTTCGGTGCTGAGATGATGCGGCCTTCGCCTGAGGTTTCGAGTGCTGATAGCGCAACATCTATCCGGAAAGTATCCATAACATTGGCCAAGGAAAGACCCACAGCCGAGGTGAACGCCGGTGCGGGAAGGTTAACGGCATACCCTCCCAGGGGCCCTCCGATACCTTTGGTCACGATTCCCTGAGGGATGAGCGCTCCATCCAGAAGGGATTTATTCGGGAATTTCAAGGATGCTTGGTTTCCATAGAAGGGATCCGAGATGCCTTTAAAGCCCCACTGAACACCGAGGTTTCGGATAAACGTGGATGTGGCTTCGACAATCCGTGCCTCGATTGAAACTTGAGGCGTAGCCGTGTCGAAGACATCGATAAGCTTTTCCAGAACCTCCATCCTGTCCCTGACTTCGGTGATGATCAAGGTGTTTGTTCTCTCGTCGACGATTATTTCTCCCCTGTCGGACATTTTGGATCTCAAGAGGGATTCCACTTCTGAACCTCGGGAATAGGAGAGCGTGAAGGTCTTGACGACCATGGGACCGGCCAATTCCTTGCTTTCACGCAACCGTCTCTCTTCTTCTTTTTCCCGGGTGAGGACGGTTGTGGGAGCAATGCGCAGGACATTTCCTTCTAGAGTCTTTCCCACTTTATTCGTTTTAAGGATGAGGTCGAGGGCCTGATCCCAAGGGATGTCTTTGAGATCAACGGTGACAACACCCCGGACTTCTGGATCAAAGACAACGTTTAGTCCGGCATAATCGCCGAGATAGAGGATAACATCCCGCAAATCAGCATCTTTGAATTTCATGCTAATTATTTCACCAGAATATTGCACCTCCTGCTCGGCAACAGTGGCCGGTGTGTATCGCTGCTCTTGTGGATGAGGAGCTGATTTGCCATTTCCATTGGCTTTGGCGGGAGCCTCCACCGGTTTGCTTGCCTTGGTTTCGATGACCGGCTTGGGTTCAGGTTCTACCGCATCAGGCTCAGGGGGTGATTCAGGTTCCGTGTCCTCCGCTTCAGGTTCCGGTTGTATGACCTCGGCAGGAGGGTTCAATTCTGTAAAGAATTTTTCTTCACTGACGATTGTCTCAGAAGGCTCTTCGACGGGTTGTTTCACACTGGGGAGCTGCTCTTCATCGACGGCTTCCGGCGCATCAATTGCAGGTTCTGGCTCAACTGTTTCTTGGGGCATTGCTGGATCCCCTGCTTCATCGGGCTGAAGCATGGGCTCTTTTATGACCTCGGGCTCTAGCGCGACGGGTTCAGCCGTATCCGGTTCAATCATTTCCGGTTCGGGCTCTGGGCTCACAGGGACTGGGGTAGCGTTTACATTTTTATGGAAGGATACGATGAGTTTTCTATCCTCTGTGGAGATGGTGTAGAATTTGGGCTCATCCAAATCGAATACGAGTCTGCTAATCGTATGAGGATCACCCTTTTGGAATTGGGCAGATCGCACTCTGCTGACTCCGACCTTGTTGATCGCGAAATCTGACTGTGCAGTTGTGAGAACAGTGTCGTAGAGGTCGACAACCAGACGCAAAGGATTGTCGATGGCGAAAACATGTGAGAAAGCCGCTTCACTAAGGTTGGCTGTGATGTCAACAGTCTGTTCGTTTTCCGAAATGGAGAGGTCATTAAGATAAATGGTGCTTCGCCCTGTTTCTGCATCGAGAATGAAACCCTCTGTGTTCTTGAGGTTGTTGAGCTCTACAATCGTGGTGTTCTGACTATTGTAAATTCTGTAGGGAACCTTTTCTTCCAGATCGATCAAAACGCGCAGGTTGTCCGTTTCTCCCTTTTCAAACTTTATGTCTTTGACCAAAACAGAACCGTCGTGTTTGAGCTGGGGCTGTGTGGATATGTCCGCGCATTTGAAGTCAACAACAATAGTGGCAGGGAGTTCTGTGGCGTAGCAGGAATTGCGAACGGGGAGAGGTACATCTGTTTCCAGCAAGATTTTGGTGTTCAGTTTCCCAGAGTGTACTGAGATTCTATCTATTGAGGCCTCAGATTCACTGCTGTGAGTAACACCGGTCAGGAGGGTCAGGATGCACAAAAAGGAGAGGATCTGCATACATTTTTTCCTTTTCATGTTATTGCTCCTCTGGATTTATTTCTTTGGTAATATCTCTAGGCCTGGACAAGGGCACACCCCTATCTTTCGTTTGCCGAAACACGACTTTGGAGTCATCAATCGACAAGACAAAACCATTGGCGAATTTTTCACCTGGCCTGATGTTGTAGGGGAATCCCTGAGGACCGTTTATAATAGCAATGTGTTTTCCCTTGATTTTAACTATGCCGATGAGCACGATGTCATCGATCATGTAAGAGCTCACCCCTTCTTGACCTGCTTTTTCTTCGACCTCTTTACCCGCAATGAGGTCTCTGAACGGGTCGCGTCTTCCTTCCGCATGGTATTTCTGCTCAGTTTTCTCGAATACTTCAGGAGGTGGCTTGGTCGGCGTTTCTTCTTGTTCTCCCTGTGCCGTCAACGTTTGCCCGCCAACACAAAGCAACCCAAAGCAAAGTATGGCTGTTATGATTTTTTTCATTGTTCTTTCCCCGCATTTTGTTGACTTTCCTCTGCTTCGGGTTCAGCTTCTTTAAAGATATAAGTCGTTGCTGTCGACACAGCAGAGATAGTCGAGGTATCAGTCTGGGTTCTGAGTGATTTGATCTTAAAATCTTCGATATTGTACAGACGGGAAAAATTGCTCAAGCGGTCGTAAAATATGGCGAGGTTGTGATAATTGCCGGTAATCTCTATGGAAATTGGTTTTTCATAATAGAACTCTTTGTCCACATCGGCTTTTGGAATGAATTTTTCAATATTCAAGCGGGAGTCCCAGGCCAGCTGCTGTATTCTCCTCAGAATATCGCTGATCTCTTCCTTTTGGGGGATGATGGTTTCCAGCTGAGCCAGGGTCTGCTTCATGGACTCAATTTCTTTCTCGATCTTGTCCATTTCCCTTTTTTTGGCTCTTAACTTCACTATTTCTGCTTCTGTCCTCAACCGTTCTTCTTTGACGCGGTTGATTTCTTCATTGTGAGACTTGAAGTAGAGGAAGTAGAAAAGCCCCAAGATAATCGCAGCCAAAAGAAGGTATCCGTACCAAGGCCATTCTCTCATTGTTCTTCCCCTTCCGTTGGACCCTCGGAATCAAGTGTGCTTGCAGGATTTCTGAAATTCGCCGTGAGAGAGAACTCGAGATACTGGTTGTTTCTGAGTCTTCTTTGTGTTGACGAGATGAGGCTGACGTCAGTGAAATAAGTGCTCTTTTCCAGATTGTAGATGTAGTCGGCAATAAGGTTGTTCGACACCGCTCTCCCCTTGATCCGGACACCATCGGCAATGAAGGTGAGATCGGTCAACCAGACCCAATTTGGCAGATGTTTACTGAGCTCGTCCATGATGATGACCGCATTTTCTTGACGGGATTGCAGCTGGGTGATAACTCTTATTTTCCTTTGAAAAAGGTTTCTCTGCTTTTCAAGCTCTTCCAGCTTGATGACGACATCTTGAAGGCTTTTTTTCTCTTCTTTCGCCACACGCAAAAGCTCTTGTTCTCGCGCAAGTGTGCTGCGCTGATAGAAGAAGAGAACAGCGACGGCGGCAAGAGCAACGACGAGCAGCAGAGCTGCCCACGGCTGCCTTTTCTTCTCCTTAAACTCCGGAACCGGCGCGATGGGCGCCTCCTTGAATTCTTTTCTTTCAGGTTTTAAAAGGTTGATCCTGATCATTGTTTGCTATTCCGTTTTTCTTGTTGCGAGGCCAGCGGCTACTCCGAATAGAGTGGCCATTTCCTCGAAATAGATGTTATCGAATTTCTTTTCATCGAAAGAAATTCTGCGAAACGGGTTAAAAGTTTCAGTTTTGATGTTGAATTTTTTTTCGAAATTTTCCGGTAAGTCTTTGAGTTTTGAGAGTCCGCCGCTCAGGAACACATGTTCTATTTTCTTGTCCTTTTTCTCTCCTGCTTCGTAAAATGAAAATGTCTTTTCAATTTCCTCTAACAGGTTCTGAATGTTCATATCCAGAACGGTCTGCAGTTGTTCAGGTTGAATTTCCTTTACAGGAAGTCCTTTGAGAACCTTTTCTGCTTCATCAAAGCTGATGTTTAAGTCTTTGCTCAGGTTTTCAGTAAAGAAGGAACCGCCGATAGAGAGGTCTCTGAAGAGCTGGGGTATGGTTTTTTCAATGATAATGACATTGGTGATGTTGGCGCCAAGATTGATCATGGCCACCGTTTTTTCGTTCAGAATTTCAGGATAGTTGTATTCCAGGGCGTTCTGGAGGGCGAACACATCAACTTCTATAGCTTCCAGATTTTTTCGCGCTTGATTGATAACGTTGCTGTAGTTGGCGATCTTGTCTTTTTTCGCTGCAACCAGGAGAATATCCAGGTTTTTCTCTGCGGAGTGCGGGGCGGGCTTAAGGATGGCGTAATCCACATTCGTTTCATCATAGGGGTAGGGGATGTTGTGCTTTGCTTCCCAAATGATGGATTCGGCCAGTTCTTCCGTTTCCATAGCTGGAAGGGCGATTTTCTTGATGATGACCGAGTTCCCCGAAATGGAGATGACCACGTTTCTGTTTGTGATTTTGTTTTCGTCGAAAACCATTTTTATCGTCTCTACGACAGCGGCAGAGTCGATGATAGTGCCTTCGACGATGGCATCATGTGGGAGCAATTCATACCCAATTTTTCTGACTTCGTACTGCAGTTCTCCCTCTTTTTTCTTTGATTTCAGTTCGACTGCTTTAATGGAGTAAGACCCGATGTCCACTCCAACCAAACCTTTGTCTCGTCCTAATCCCAACATATTAATCCTCTTTCTTTTAGAGTCTTTTTGGATTCTTTTTATACGCCTCGTGAAGTTTTTTTTCGATCTGTTCGGGAACAAGTTCCTTCAATTCGCCACCGAGCATGGAAACTTCTTTCACAAGGTTCGAACTCAAAAAAGAATAGCTGATATTGGGCATCATAAACAATGTCTCGATTTCCGGGTTCAGCTTGCGGTTCATGAGTGTCATTTGAAACTCGTATTCGAAATCTGAAACAGCACGGAGGCCTCTAATGACAATCTGAGCATTGTATTCTTTGGCAAAATCAACAAGAAGGCCTCCAAATGATTTGACTTCGATATTCTCGTGGTTAGCAAAAATCGTCTCAATCATCCTTACTCTCTCTTTAGTCGTGAATAAAGGCCTTTTTTTGGGATTTTCCAGGACAGCCACAATAATTCTCTCAAAGATTTTCAACCCTCTGTTGATAATATCAACATGACCGTTAGTTATAGGGTCGAATGAACCAGGATATACCGCTGTTCTTTCCATAGTGAATTGAGCATAGCTAACTGAGCTTGTCGACTTGTTTATGTAATTATCAAAAAACATTAGCTTTGTCAAACCAAAAAACTTTTTTCTCGCCCAACATTCTGCCTGATTTTATGTGCGCGTGCATCATGTTTGCAGAACCCATGGAGGTCGTCAATCACCTGTAGGGAGGATATTTAAGGTGATATTTGCTATGCTTACATCACCCCTAACGACTACATTGGTGAATTCCTCATAAAAAATGCCGACACTTTTTATCAAAAAAATCTGTGGTCTTATTGTCGGCATTTTTTACCTTTCGGGTGAGTCGATGCACCCTAACCTGCAAATACGTGCCCTCAGGAGATGTTGATTGAACTTTTCAACCTTATATTATATAGTAAGAATTCAATCGCATCTCTCATGGGCAAATTGCATCATATCCCGATCCTGCTGGCGAGTTTTTTGACCTTTGTTGTGTTGCTCGCGGGTGTTGAGGAGGACAAGTACGCCAAGAGGCGCACTGATATGGTGCAGAATCAACTGGCCGCTCGTGATATCACTGACAAGAAGGTCCTCGAGGCTATGTTGACAGTACAGAGGCATCTCTTTGTGCCGAAACGCTACCGGAATCAAGCTTACGCCGATCACCCTCTACCTATCGATGAAGGCCAGACTATTTCTCAGCCCTATATTGTGGCCCTGATGACTCAATATCTCGATTTGAAAAGGGGAGATAAGGTTTTGGAGATAGGAACCGGTTCGGGCTATCAAGCTGCTGTATTGGCTCATTTGACGGAATCCGTTTTTTCGATAGAAATTAAAGAAAAGCTCTCCCGCAAGGCTACCGATACCTTGAAAAACCTGGATTATCATCAGGTGCGCGTGAAACATGGGGATGGGTACTTTGGCTGGCCGGAATATGCGCCCTTTGATGCCATTATTGTCACGTGTGCGGCGAACCATATTCCACCGCCACTGCTGAACCAGCTAAATGAGGGCGGGGCGTTAATCATTCCATTGGGAAGCACTCTCTATTCGCAAACACTCACTCTTGTTACCAAAATCGACGGGAAGCCACAGGTGAGACATGTTCTCGGTGTGCGTTTTGTCCCCATGACAGGTGAAGTACAGAAACGAAGGTGAACTGTAATTTCGAGAAGAGAGTGTTTTTATCCGCATTCCTGACCGATCCCTGTGGCACTTGTCTTTGACAATGCAAAGCACTATGTGCCTTTGGTAGGGTCTAAATTGAGTATGGGCAGAGTGAGCAAGTAACAACAACCTGCCAGGAGCAGCACAATGGCGTATCCTCCCAGAAATGCGACCTGAAGTGCAAAGACGGAATTGATGACAGAAGAGAAGGCGTTTGTGGCCCATGCCCACGGGATGAGGTGTCTGGCTTTTTTCTCAAGTATCCTGATTCCTGTTGGAAAGGGAAATCCTAGGGAGAAACCGAGGGGGAAGATGAAGACAAAGGTCAGAATGCCCTTCAAAGCAAGAGGCAGGGCCGTAACGTGCTTGTAGAGCAGAGGGAAGAAAACCAAAGACAGTACAATCAAACCGCTGCTCATCACGATAGACCGTCTCAGGTTGGCCGTCAAATTTTTGTGAACCCATCGTTTTGAGATCAGACTTCCCAAACCCGAAGAGAGCAAAAGAGAAAAAATTACGAGAGATATGGAATAAAGAGGGTGTCCGAGAACAAGAATGAATTTCTGGATAAATGTGATCTCCACGAACATGAAACCCATTCCGATCAGCCCGAAATAGAAAAACACTTTTCGGAACAAGCCGCCCCTTTGTTTGGCTCTCCTTTTCAGCGCGACGCGAGGAACCAGGATCATCAGAGAGGCGGCTACCAGAGCTTGGAGCAGGATGAGAGGCATCATGAATTCACCCTGGAGGAAAGGAAGCCACCTGCGACCGAATGATTCATAGGTTTTCTTGATTTTGCCTGCCTTGAAGTAATTGTTAAAAAAGGGACGATCATCGGAAACAGGTTGAACTTGGAAAAGATAGTCTTCATGAAAACTCGCCCGGGTTTCAGGGGAAAGCAGTTTCTGGCAGTAGTCGTAATAGAGGGGTTTTTCAAAGCGGTTGTGGATGTTTGCGTCTTCTGGCCTGATCCCAGGATAGTGGACGAGATCAAAAAGCTTCTCCTCTGCGAACGCCCTCGTGTCCTGTACTTCAGAATGAGAGAACGGGCTGTTTTTTATGAAATAGCTGATAGTCCCCCAACTTCTTAAAGAAATGACATGCTCTCGCGGATTTTTGTCTCTTCTTTCCAGGGCTTCAATCCATGTTGAAAGGACTCTCAATTCTTGACGGGGAGGGGGAAGCAGGTACAGGGTCATGCTAACCATGCCGTTCGGAGTGAGCCTTTCAAGGATAGTCTCAAAGGACTCCAGAGTGAACAGGTGCTTCTCTCCGAACCCATGGAAGCCAGTTCCCGCAGCACCCAGAATATCTGTTAAGCTTATCACAATCAAATCATAGTGGTCTTTTTCATTCTGTATGGCCGTTCGGCTGTTGAAAGCTGTAACGGCCATGGCTCCACGGCGGTAGATTTCACCCGAAAAGGCTGACAATTCATCGCGTAGAATTTGCCCAATGAGGGGATTCTTCTCGATGACCTTGATCCGTTCAGCTCTGTTAATGAAGGCGGCCAGGACATCCACCCCTCCTTTGGGTTCGATGAGCAGGACTCGAGATCTTCGTCCAAGATGATAGGGGAGGTGAGAGGGGAGAAATGCAAGGAAATCCATGCTGTTTTCTGTACTGCCGCTGAAACGGGTCACGGCTGTCAATGCCCCGCCATCTATGGACATCCCCACCTGGTCGGGGAGTTCCTTCTGGAAGGTGAGGCTGAGTCCAGGTGCAAAACGAACGCCGGGGGATTCGAGCACATCAACTCTCGAAATGCTGTTCCATTTGGTATGGAGAATTTTTGCCTCCGAATACGACAAAGCAAGAGGAAGGCCTTTGAAGGGTGATATTCTGAAGCCCAGCCAAGGCGGAGATGCCACAAGGAGTGTCAAGCTTGCCAGTAGAAGCCCTATGAGACTGCTCCTGAACAGCCTGCCTTTTCGGGCGCTGAAAGAGAGTGCGGCCAAGAGGGCGCATGTAACAATGATGGGAATCACTCCCCGATCTCCCTTAGGGACAAAGATGAGCACGGCAAACAGGGTTCCACATCCAGCTCCCGCCAAATCAAAAAAGTAGATTGTGTTCACCCATTGCGATGCTTTGGCAATGGCAAAGGATATCGTCAATCCGGCAAAGAAAAAGGGAACACTCAGCAGAAAATAGTACAAGAAAACATACACAATTTGATGCGTTTCCCACGCTAGCTTGTGGAAATCGAAAGGCATGGCGTTTGTCACCATGAAACTGAGAAAGATAGACAGAGCGAAGAAAAGGGATGTGAAAGCTAACACGCACTCGGGATCGCGGTTGAAAACCCTTTTATGCAAGGAGAGAAAAGACCCGCTCGCTCCGAATCCAAGGAATGTGATGCTGACGACCAAAAAAGCGAAGTGATACTGCTGCGTGATGCTGAAATATCGGGTTAACGATATTTCCAGACATAGAGTTGTCAAAGAAACAAAAAATACCCCCAAGAAGAAATGCAAATTGTCTTTGTTCACCTTATTATATAATAAGGAATTCCATAAAAAAAAAGAATAACATAAAAAACAATACTGTGCGTTGTGTCTATTCGTAGGAATATGGGTTGAATTTGCCCCATATCTGTGCTACTTTGAGAATCAAACAGAGATGATTAAATTCGGCACTTCTGGCTGGCGAGCCATAATGGGGGAAGAATTCACTTTTCAGAACGTTAGAATTGTTGTCCAGGCTATTGCCAATTACCTGAAGACAACCCATCCCGATAAACAGATCTCCGTCTTGGTGAATTATGATACACGATTTCTCTCGGAGCGATTTGCTTTCGAGGCCGCCAAAATCCTCTCTCACAACCAGATCTATGTTTTTCTATCGGACAGGGATGCCCCATCCCAGGCTCATGCATTACAAGTGATAAAGAGAGGAGCGTGCGGTGGCATCAACTTCACGGCTTCCTTTAATCCTCCCGAATACAATGGTTTGAAATTCAATGTGGAGACCGGTGCCCCAGCCCTTCCTGAAGTGACTGATAAATTGGAAGCAGAAATAAAATCTCTGACTAAAAATTTTTCCTTTTGTCCCTACTATCCTAGAGCTGAGTTTATCGAGAAAATAAATCTTCAACAGGATTATCTTAATTACATCCAAGAAAAAGTTGACTTTGACCTCATCCGCAAAGGCAAGCTCCGCATTGCCGCCGATTCGCTTTACGGAACAAGCAGAGAGTATCTGGATGAGATATTGGCAGAGAATCACATCCCCGTCGAGGAGCTTCATGGCTATATCGATCCCTATTTTGGCGGTATCAATCCCTCCTGTACTGTGGAAAACCTCGGCGAGCTGAAAAAGCTGACCAAAGAAAAAAAGTGCCATTTGGGAATAGCTACCGACTGTGATGGCGATCGCTTCGGGATAGTCGACGAAAAGGGGCGGTTCCTCAACCCAAATATTGTGTTGTCCCTGCTTCTTGAATATCTCATCCAGGACAAAAATTGGAATGGAGGTGTTGCCCGCTCGGTGGCGACAACCCATCTCATTGACCGCATCGCGCGGAATCACAGTCTCCCCCTGTATAAAACTCCGGTTGGATTCAAATATTTGGCTGATCTATTTTTAAAGGGGAAAATTATATTCGGAGGAGAAGAGAGTGCTTGCATTGCCCTAAAAGATCATATCCCGGAAAAAGATGGAATCATCGCTGGCCTTCTTGTAGCCGAGATGATTGCCGCTCGAGGCAACCCCCTCTCTATCCAGACGGATGAGCTGTTCAAGAAGTACGGAAAAAGAGTGGCGAAACATGAAGATATTGTTCTGACTCTCAAAAACGAGAGAAAGCTGAACAGATTGCGAAAGAGCCCTCCTTCAAGTTTGACTGGCCGGGAAGTGGTTAATGTCGAGACCATTGATGGAGTAAAGCTGGATTTTAGTGATGATGACTGGATTTTGATACGCTATTCGGGAACTGAACCCTTGATTCGCTGCTACGCCGAAGCAGGGACGGAAAAAGAGGTTGATTCTCTTATACAAGCAGCTTTGGAGAAGCTCTCAGAATGAGCCATAAAGTCAAATCTGCTGCGTCTCTAAGGAAGAAGCTATTTGTTGCGGGGGCCGGCTTTATTTTTCTCGTCTTCCTGATTGCATCCTTGTTCGGGGAGAGGGGATTGATTGAAGTCTATCACGCCCAAAAAAAGCGAGATTCTTTGATTCAGGAAAGGGCCCTGCTCGTGGACCAGAAACAAAGACTGTTCCGTGACATCCAGGAACTCAAGGATAATCCCAGGGCTGTGGAAGAGAAAGCCAGAAATAAGCTCTGGTTGATGAAACCGGATGAGCTTGTTATCATCTTCCGGTAATACCTGATCCGAGCCCCGTGTGTCGATTCAATCGCGTGAAACACGTCGGGCCATAATATTTGCTTCCTTTTGTCAATCGGAAGGAGTCACCAGTCATCATGGAACCAACATCTAGTGGCAGTCGTCTTTAACATGCGGATGGACAATTTGTTAGGCGGATTAAACGAGGAACAAAGAGAGGCCGTTATCCATGGCCGAGGACCTCTTCTCATCATTGCCGGTGCAGGGACGGGCAAGACTAAGGTCATCACCCACAGAATTGCCAACCTGATAAGCTCCAAAGCGGCTAAGCCGGAGGAAATTCTGGCCGTTACCTTCACCGAAAAAGCAGCCAATGAGATGGAAGAGAGAGTGGATCTCTTGATTCCCTACAGCTATTCTTACGTTGAAATCAGCACCTTTAACTCATTTGGCGAGAGAGTCTTACGGAATCATATCCATGAACTCGGCTATTTTTTAGATTTCAAGCTTTTGGATGAGGTGGAACAGGCCATTTTTTTTCGGGAAAATCTTTTCCGGTTTCCTCTGAAACATTACTTGCCTCTGAGTTCTCCAACCAGACATATCCAGGAGATTCTTTCGGCCGTGAAGAGATTGAAACAGGAAGATATAAAGCCGGGAGACTACATCGCCTTCGCAGAATCGCTCAAGAAATCCGCATCGACGGAGGTGGATCGTGAGGTCGCTGAGAAACATCTGGAAATGGGCCTGGTTTACGAAAAATACCAAGAGCTGCTGGCATCGACAGGAAAAATCGATTTTGAGGACCAAGTTGTCCTGGCCGCTGATCTTTTGAGACAGCATCCCTCAGTTCTCAAAGAATTCCAGTCGAAGTACAAATATATACTGGTGGATGAATTTCAGGACACCAATTACATTCAGTTTGAGCTGCTCAAACTTCTCGCTGCCGAGCACCGCAATTTGACTGTTGTCGGCGATGATGATCAGAGCATTTTCCGCTTCCGTGGAGCATCGTTGAGCAACATCCAGAGTTTTCGCAAAGTGTACCCCGAAGCAAAAAAAATCGTTCTGAATAAAAATTACCGCTCGACGCAAGACATCCTTGATGCCTCCTACCAACTGATCCAACACAACAACCCGGATCGATTGGAGGTTCAAGAAGAAATCGATAAAAGGCTGAAATCATCTATTGCTTCAAAGGGAAAAAGTATCCATCTTCTCCAATTCGACACCCTTTCTCATGAAGCGGATAAAGTGGCCGAAATTATCCAGGAGAAAAAAAAGGAGGGTTTCAAGTACGATGAGATGGCCGTTTTGGTCAGACGCAATGCCGATGCAGATGCCTTCCTCAGGGCGCTCAATATGAGAGAGATCCCTTTCAGGTTTTCAGGAAGCCGAGGGCTTTATGCTCAAGAGGAAGTGCGCATTTGTGTGGCCTTCCTTAAGGCATTGACGGATTTCGAAGACAGCCGAAGTCTCTTTTATCTGTCTCTTTCCGAAGCCTATCACGTCGACCCCTACGATCTAACCAAACTGGCCAACTATGCGCAGAAAAAGAACCTGCCGCTGCACCGGGTTTTCCAGCTGGTGTTTGAAGAAAGCAAACCCGCCGTGATTTCCGATGACAGCGAGGTAAAGGTCAAGTCCATCTACCAGGATTTGCTCAATTTTGTCCAACTGGCAAGCACTCAAAATGCGGGCCGAGTTCTGTATTCTTTCCTCGAACGATCGGGAATTCTCCGTGCCTATGTCGAGCAAGGTGGTCCTTTGAGTGAATTGCGTATCAAAAACGTCCGGCTTTTCTTCGACAAAGTCCGAAATTTTTCCGAGCTGAGCAACGATGACTCAGCTTATGCCTTTGCCGAACACCTCGATCTTTTGCAGCAAGTGGGAGACAATCCAGCCTCGGCGGAAGCGGAAATGGAAGATGAAGCGGTTCAAGTGCTCACTGTACATAAAGCCAAAGGATTGGAATTTCCCGTTGTTTTCATGGTCAGCCTGATTGCGGATCGGTTTCCGGGACGCCAGAGGAGAGAAAAAATTCCCGTGCCGGACGACCTGATAAAGGAAAATTTGCCCCTCCAGGATAACTCTACTCAGGAGGAAAGGCGTCTTTTCTATGTGGGAATGACGCGAGCCAAAAAGCTTCTCTATTTGGTATGGGCAAAGGATTATGGCGTGAAGAGACAAAAAAAGGTGAGTCCCTTTGTTCTGGAAGCCCTGGACCTTCCCAAAGCTCCCGCAGAAACACTGCGCTCCTCTCCTCTGGAGGAGATCGAGCGCTATGCACCACGATCCTCTGCACCTGTCCGAGGGTTAAAGGTCAGAGAGACGGAAATTATGAATCTCAGTTTTTTTCGGGTTGATGACTACCTGACATGTCCTCTCAAGTACAAATACAGGCATGTCGTGCGCATTCCTGTTCTTCCGCATCACAACCTGGTTTATGGCCGGGTCATGCATAACATGATTCATTATTATCTGAAAAAGAGGATGGCAGGCAGTAGCCTCAGTAAAGAGGAATTTATCAAGGAGTTTCACACCCATTGGGTGAATGAAGGGTATTTAAGCCGGGAGCACGAAGAGATGAGAAAGAAGGAGGGAGAAAAAGCCCTCCGGTCCTTCTATTTGAGGGAGGAGGCATCAGGAAAACTGCCCCTGTTTTTGGAAAAATCCTTCCGGTGGCGCCACGACCGTGTGCAATTCAGCGGACGGTGGGATAGGGTGGATTCTGCAGAGAGTGGCGCTGTCGTTATTGATTTCAAAGCGACAAGCATAAAAGATCAGACTGAAGCTGATAAAAGGGCACGCCAAAGCCTCCAAATGGATTTGTATGCCCTTTCCTTTGAAAAAACTCAGGACCTGACCCTTGTGGAAACGCAGCTCCATTTTTTAGAGTCAAATATCATTGGTCATGCCGTTAAGGGGGAAAAGGAACGGAAAAAAGCAATGGACAACATTCACGCAGTGGAAGCAGGGATAAGAACTAAGGATTTTACTGCAAAACCGGACTGGCACAACTGCAACCTGTGTGAGTTCAAAACCATCTGTCCCGATTCCTATGCCTACTGAAGTTCCTGTTCCTGGTCCATTCCCTGTTGGGCTTGTAACGTGTGTGAACTCAGTTTGCTGCATCAGTGCGCGCAACATTGCTATGGGCCAACTGTGTTGACTTCCTTCCTTGATATTTCAGGCAGGCTGGCTAGTTTGGTATCATCAAAGTCCTGTCACCCATCCCTTCAGAGTCATCCTTAAAGCCAGCACCGGCTAGGAAGTGTTCATTGTGCGGTGAGCCTTGCTGTGAGTCACTACCCGCATTGAAAAGGGCTAGTCTGTCGCAAACAGCAAAGGCATGAGAGCGAGAATACTCTCTTTGTTGAGAATCTGAAGTGTTCGGGCTAACTTTTCCGCGGCGCTATGGGGGATGAGCTTCATTTTGACCTGCGTTTTTTGGAAAAAAGCCTTCCAGAAGGAGGTCTTTTTTGGCCAGACGACGATTCGAACGCTGGCATCTTCGGGGATGCCGGCTTTACTCTTTGCCAGTTTCAGAGCTTCGTTGAGCCCTCCGAGTTCATCGATGAGGCCGAGTTCTTTGGCTTGACTTCCCGTCCAGACACGGCCTCGGCCCACACGATCCACCTCTTCCTTGCTCATTTTCCGGCCTGCAGCGACTTTGGAGACGAACTGATCGTAGCTCCACAAAACTTGCTCTTTCATGAGACGCCGCTCCTCTGATGTCAGCCGCCGAAAGGAGGAAAATATGTCTGCGTGCTGGCCGTAAGTGAGCTTCTCGGCCGAAATTCCCAGTTTGTCATAGAGCTTGGCAAAGTTGAATTTGCCGAAAATGACGCCGATCGAACCCGTCAAGGTTTGGGGATGAGCGACGATCTTATGGGCGTCCATGGCGACCCAATACCCGCCCGATCCTGCCATGTCCGACATAGATACGATGACGGGCTTCTGCTTTTTTGTCAGCACCAGCTCCCTTCCGATGATATCTGATCCCACTGCCGATCCTCCAGGGCTGTCGACGCGAAACACGACGGCGGCTATGGATTTGTTACGCCTGGCATTCTTGAACCACCGGGCAATTGTGCTGCTTCCCATAGATTGTCCTTCAATGCTTTCTCCAGTGTGGATGGGGCCGACGCCGTAAATCAGGGCAATCTTCTTGCCTTTATCCAATCCGGAAGGTCCGGCCCTATCTTTCAAATACTGCGTGTGGCCAATCCGGTGCGCCTCTTTCGTCCCGTCCTTGAGAAGCTCCTCCAATTCATCTTCGTAGAGAAGATCATCGATCAGTGACAGCTCTTTGGCTTTCCCGGCATGGAAAAGGCCCTGATTGATGATGTTTCGCATGTCGTCCTCATCCTTGCCCCTCGCCTTAGCAATTGCATGGATGTAGCGCTCGAAAAGGCTGTTATAAAGCGATTCCATCATCTCTCTGTGGCTATCTGTGAATCCTTTCTCGGTAAACATGTTGTATGCTGTCTTGAATTCCTCGACACGCTCCACTTCAACTTCGACACCCAGCTTGTCCAGTGCTCCCTTCAGGAACGGGATTTGCCCTCCTATGCCGTTGATGAAAAGAGATCCGAGAGGATGCAGTATGACACGGTCACAAGCTGTGGCCAGATAATATTCCTTATCAAAGTCGAGAGTTTCTTGGATGTAGGCATACACCTTTTTTCCGGACTGCTTAAAATCTAAGACAAGATTTCGGATCTCATTTATTTTGGCCCAATCGCAGCCAAGCGAGCCGAGCCGCAGAACAATGCCTTTGATTCTGCTGTCAGCTTTGGCTTTATTGAAGTTCATCCAGATGTCATAAAGGGAGAGGGATTCCCCCGGGGAGAAATAGCGCAGCATGAAGCCGGATACAGGCCGCTCTTCCAGAGAACCTGAGAGGGGGATTTCCAGATAGGTATTCGGTTTTACAGAAACAGGTCTAGTCATGTCAAAGAAGAAGAGCGAGGCGAATGCAGCTATAATCAAGACGAAAAATATCAAAAATATGATTAGCACGTACGTTCCTCTTTTCATCCTGACTCCTTTAATTTATGGAAGCCCCTACTATAACAAAAATTGGCCTCCTGGTTAATACTAGGGCTCCGGAAGCGTCTTCCAATTCGTGATGCAGCACTATGACGCAAGGGCTTTTAGTGGGTCGCTATCTGTGTGAGGCGCGTGGGGTGGGTGGTGGGGTCTACGCCGAACACAGATAAAGACTCGTCCATAGATTGCTGAATCCATCCGCGGTTTTGGAGGTGCGAAAAGGGAGGCCGTTCTGTTTGAATTGTGTGAAATTATGATATAGTATGCTCTGGTCGGATCATTCCCCGAATATTGGAAAGGATTCTGGATATGAATGCACTTGAAATCAGTCGCATCACCAAATGCTTCGGTGATTTTTATGCCGTGAAAAACCTGTCATTTTGCATTCCTGCTGGGACGATTTACGGGCTTTTGGGCCCTAACGGTGCAGGAAAAACCACCACCATCCGGATGGTGATGAACATCATTATCCCCGACCAGGGTTCGATCAAAGTGTTGCAGAGAACAATCGATGAGGAGATGAAGGAAAACATCGGGTATCTTCCCGAGGACAGGGGTCTTTACCCCAAGATGAAAGTGGGAGAGCTGCTCATATTCCTGGCTGAATTGAAGGGACTATCGGGCCAGGAGGCACGGGCGCAAATCGATCGTTGGCTGAAAAGGTTTGATCTGTTCGACTGGAAGATGAAAAAAGTTGAAGAGCTATCCCGGGGAATGCAGCAAAAAGTCCAGTTTATCGCCACTGTTGTCCATGAGCCGGAACTCATCATCCTCGATGAGCCTTTCAGCGGCCTCGACCCTGTCAACACCAAACTGCTGAAAGACATCATGCTCGAGATGAAAGCGGCTGGTAAGACCATCATCTTTTCCACACACAGGATGGAGCAGGTAGAGATGATTTGCGACAACATTTGTCTTATCGACAGGGCCGAGAAGGTTCTGGAAGGCAACTTGAATCAGATCAAACAGCAGTATGGGAAAAACACCATCCTTCTGGATTACGAGGGAGATGCCGCTTTCATCAAGAGCTTTGAGGAGATCAGCAAAATCGATGACTATGGGAGGTATATGGAGATCAAACTGAAGGAGCAGGTGGATCCCCAACTTTTGCTCAACAGGGTTGTGGGACACATCAGAGTCAACAAGTTTGAGGTGAGAGAGCCAACCTTGAATGCGATTTTTATCGAGAAAGTGGGAGTCCGGGATGAAGAAAATTCTGTCAGTCATTAAACGAGAATATATCCAAATCGTCCGAACCAAAGGCTTCATCATCGGAACGATTCTCGGACCGGTGTTCATGCTGGCCTTGATTGTGGTTCCTGTGGCTCTTCAGTTTGTGGCCGTGGACCAACAGGAAAAAATCGGCGTTATCGACGAGACCGGTGAGATTTTTATGGGCCTGGACGAAAAACTCGATCAGAGATTGAAGGACGGAACGCGCCGCTATCTTCTCGTCAATTTTGAGGCTGCCGGGCCAGTGGACGAGCTCAAGCAGGAGCTCAACAACAAAGTCTTAGCCAAAGAACTCAATGCCTATATACACATTCCCGAGGATATTTCAAGTGGGGGGGAAGCTGAGTATGTGGCCGAGCATGTCTCTGATTTCAACAAACGAGGGAACATAGGCAGCGCCTTGAGCAGTATTGTCATTGGCAAACGGTTGAGAGGGGAGGGCCTTGATCCCGCCAAGATAAGTGAATTCATGAGACCTGTGGGATTGGCAACAAAGAAGGTGACGACTCGAGGAGTCGAAAAAGACACGGGAGGAACTTTTATTCTATCTTATGTTCTTGTGCTCATCCTCTATATGACGCTCATTTTCTACGGCCAAATCATTCTCCGGGGTGTGATCGAAGAAAAGACCTCGCGTATGGTCGAGATTGTTCTCTCCTCTATGCGGCCTTTCCAGCTTATGGCGGGCAAGATCGTGGGCATCGCAGCCGTTGGATTCACCCAGTATGCGATATGGGCCATTTTCGGTCTTGCCGCCACCCGTTACAGCAAGGGCTTGATTACCCGCGCTTTTCCTGCTGCGGCTGGGTTTGAGATGCCCTCCATTCCGTCCTACATCTTCATTTATTTTGTCCTGTTCTTTATTGGCGGTTATTTTCTTTACGCCACCATGTATGCAGCCATTGGATCAATGGTGAACTCGGAAAAGGAAGCCCAGAACCTGGTCATGCCGGTAACCATGTTTCTGATAATTCCTATTCTGTTGATGATGTTCATTATCCGTAATCCCAACAGTACTCTCTCGGTTATTTTATCCGTGATTCCTTTCTTTTCTCCAATTTTGATGCTGCTTCGCATCTGTGTCCTTCTCCCTCCCTTCATCCAAATTGCCGCCTCTATGCTGCTCCTTGGATTGACAACTCTGTTCATGATCTGGATTACAGCCAAAATCTACCGGGTCGGAATTTTGATGTACGGGAAAAGGCCCCATTTTGCCGAAATTGTCAAATGGATCCGGTATAGATAACAGATCTTCGTCGGTTTTGCTGAATTTATGATGTGAATCCTGGAGCCTTGATTAATCTTCAGATGTCCCCGTGGCGTGAACCTTTTTATGCATGCTTCCGTAGAAGGGTGTGAAAGAAATGAATGAGGATAACAATGAGAAACATGAGTCGAATCACCCAAGGTTTCCTCATCCTGGCGATGGCCACTCTGTTGACAGGCTGTTTCACTATAAGGATTATCAAAAATGTCGAAAATTCTGACCGGTATTTTGCCAAGGCCTACACAGAGATAGAGAACATTCATAGGCGCCACCCAAACCGGGAGGGGCGGTCTCGCAGAATCCGGGCTCTGATTTATGAAGAATCCGACCATGAGCTCATCAAAATATCAGCGCCTTTTTGGCTCGTGAACAGCTGCATGGATATAGGAATCAAAAGCTCTGATGATGAGTTTTTTGATACAGATGAACGATACGATATTGACTGGAGGGATATCAAAGAGCTTGAGCAAATTGGACCAGGCTTGCTCGTTGACATTGATGATGAGCAAAACAGAGTCTTGATTTGGCTTGATTGAGTCGTTGGACATACATTCGAGTTATCCTTTGGCTAAGATGGAACATCACAGAGGTGAGGCCCATGATGACATCTGTCCCATCATTGAAAGAATTAAGAACGGTGACAGAGAAGCCTTCATGGCGGTTACCCGCCTCTATCAAAAAAAGGTTTACCTCCTAGCCTATTCGTATTTTCGAAACAGTGAAGATGCTATGGATATTGTTCAGGAGACGTTTTTGAGACTCTATCAGAAGGTGAATATGTATCATCCTGGACGCAATTTTCAAAACTGGCTTCTCCAGATTGCCAAGAACCTCTGCATCGACCACTACCGCAAGCGCAATGCCAAAACCAAAGACTTCAAACGTGAAAAAAGCCTGGATGAGCTGAATATACCCGTAGCAGATAACAATACATCCCAGAATTCTTCGGACCTCAGGGATATTTTTGCTGTATGCCTCCAAAAGCTCACAGAAAGACAGCGGATGATTTTTGTCATGAGACACTATAACAATCTCGATTACAAAGAAATCGCACAGATTCTGAGAATTTCTTTAGGTACGGTCAAATCCCTTCATTTCAAGGCCGTGAAAAATTTAAGGGTTTTAATGGCTCCTTATTTGGAGGATCCGTCATGAAAGACTGCACAACTCACACCAAAGATTTTGTCGCTTTTCTCTATGGAGAGCTGGATACAAAGGCCCAAGAAGAAATCGATAAACATTGTCAAACCTGCGAGCGGTGTCGCACGGAGCTCGCGGCGCTGGAGCGCATTATCAAAGAGGCGGATACTCTTCGCCCCGATATTGTCGAAGCGATGAATTCTGTCGATTGGGAAAGAGCTCCCGAACGTATAGCTGAATTTGTGTTCGATGAACAACACGCCGGTTCCCGTCTGCAGAGATTCCGGGACTTTTTCAGCAGCTTATTGCAGCCGCGTTTGAGGCCCGTGTACGCTGCTCTCGTTCTGGGGCTTTTGCTCGGTTCCGTGGTGACTTTTCTCATAGTGCAAACACCCTTTTCGGACAAAGTGTCCGAAGAAGGATTTTTCATGAGTCCAGAGTTTCTGGACAGAGTTGAGGTGGAGATGGCCAGACGAGAGACACTGGATTATTTGGAAAAAAGCCAGTATGTGCTTCTCGATTTTGTCCAGGCTTCGCCCGAGATGTCACCCGAGACATGGCGCCAGAGTGTGGCCTCTCAGAGGGCCAGAGATCTATTGACAAAGAAAAAATACATCAACCCTCAACTGGAAAAGTTTCGTATGGCTAAAGCCAAAGAGATCTGTGATCAAATAGAACTGCTCTTTTTTGAATTGACCCAGCTCAGCGACCAGCTCTCTGATGAAGATCTGGCGAAAATTCAGAATCTTATCGAAGACAGGCAAATCTTATTGAAAATTAAACTGTTGAGAAGAGAATTGGAAGAAAGCGAGGTATAAAGTGAAAAAAACAGCCTTGAGTCTTATCGTTTTTTTCCTTGTATCCCTTTCTCTGCATGCATCTTTCTTCGAAGACCCGGATGAAAAACTCTTCCGGGATGCAAAAATACTCATTTTTGATAAAGAGTGGAGAAAGGCTCAGGTGAAGCTGGAGGAGATTATCGAGGATTTTCCGGATAGCCGCTGGTATTCTGAAGCCGTGTTTTATTTGGGTAAATCTTTAGAGGAGCAAAGAGGAAAGGAAAAAGAGGCGCTACGCATATACAAAAGGTATATCCGATTGGACGATCGCAGCCAAAGCCTGACAGAAGAATCCGAGATTGCCATTGTCGATCTATCTTTCAAACTGTATGAACAGGAGCGAAAAGGATCCTATCTGCGGGAGATTGACAGACGGCTTTCAAGCGAGAACAAAGTGATCAGGTACTGGGCCGCCTTCAAAATCAGCAGAGCTGAAGACAAAAAGGTAGCTCTGAAAGCCAGGCCAGTACTGTTGGCGATTCTGGACGATGAGAGGGATCCCGACCTCAGGGACAGAGCCAAGATCTATCTTCTCCGGATAGATCCCCAGGCACTCCAGGATTATGAGGAGGATAGATACGAGAGAAAAGCAAGAATACTCAAGTTCCGAGTCTACAAGAAGGGCAAGAAAGAAGCCGATTTTTCCCTGAACATTCCCTGGGCACTGGCTGACCTGGCTCTTTCCTCCATCCCCGAGGATCTCAAAGAGGAATTGAGAGATGAGGGATATGACCTGGATAAGATCGCCAAGGAACTCACACGAGTCAGGGGAAACATCGTCGAGATTAAAGGCGAAAAATCTATTTTTAAATTTTGGATAGATTAACCAAAGGAGAAACAGCATGAAAAACAAGACAGCTTTGATTTTGAGCATTTTTATCGTGAATCTTATCGCTTTCGGCCTACTCCATGCGGAAGGAAATGATGATATTCAAGCGATCAAAAAGGCCGTAAAGGAAAACCCCCAGTACAAACCCGGATCCGAAGCGAAGTGGTTCAAAGTTCTTGTTACAGATACACGGACAAAAAAAGATAAAGTCAAGATCACTCTGCCGGTTTCCCTGGTTGAGCTCGTGATGAAATGCACGCATGACAGACATTTGAGGGTCAACCGCGATGAGTATGACATCGACCTCAAGGAGCTCTTTATGGAATTGAAAAAGTTGGGACCGACGGCCCTCATAGAAGTGTATGAGAATGAGGAGCTTGTGAAAATCTGGCTGGAATAGGGATTGCCAAATTCGGGAAAAATGCAAGATCATTGAAGATCATGAAAAGCGAATCCCGGTCTGTTTGAGTCGAAAACTCCTCCACTCACCCCATGAGACTCACACAGACCGGGACTCGCTTAATTTGGTTCGCCCACAGTTCCTTGACACAACGCAGACTCGCCGCTTGATCATCCCTTCTGATTCAAACGCAGAAAAGTTCTCCTCAAATATTCTCACAGCCCTCTAGCTAAATCGGAAATAAAGGGACTTCAGTAGGCCAGAAAGCTTTGAATATCGTCCTAAATCTTTGTTAACGCTTTTTGCTGCCGGCATCGCCGGCACCTCTGGCAATGAGAAGAGTGACAATGTCTGTATTTCCCACTTTGTGTGCTTTCTGAAGAGGTGTTACCCCGGCTTTGTTTTCGATACTCACCTCAGCTCCCTGGCTGAGTAGCAGATCGACAATTCCGCTGTGCCCGCCGAAGGCTGCTAGGTGTAAAGATGTATCGCCCTGTTTGTCTGCATTATTCACATCCATGCCCAGCCCGAGCAAGATCTCCATCACCTTTTTGTGCCCGTTCCATGCGGCCACATGAAGCGGAGTCTGCCCCGTAAAGTCAATCTGTCTGAAGTTTGCACCTTTATCAATCAAATAGGCGACAACCTTACTGTGGCCGGCACTGGCAGCATGATGGAGGGGTGTCATCCCACAATTATCTCTGTTTTTTAACGGGGCGCCTTCATCGACGAGAAATCTTGCTGATGCGAGGTGTCCGCGCATGGCTGCGAAATGAAGAGGTGTGCGCCGCTTTCTATCGCAAATATCAATGCCGGCTCCTTCCGCGACAAGAATTCGTAACGTGGACGTGTGGCCTTGCATAGCAGCAAGAAAAAGCGGGGTCCACCCGCTGTTTTTGCCCCTGTGCTTTATCTCCCCCCCACAGGATATGAGAAGACGAACGGCTCTGTCCTGCCCGGCGTAGGCGGCATAGTGAAGAGGGGTACAACCGCTTTCCGTATGTGCGTTGACCCATGCAGGATTTGTTTTTAGCAGGCGGGCTATCTGCTCGCAGTCTCCCTGTTGGGAGGCTGCGTGAATCTCATTTTTGTCTTCAGCATGGGCAAGGGCAAGAAGTGCATACAGGGCAAAACAGAGTTGAAGCAGAACGAGACTCCGGATATACCCTGGTGTTTTCTTTCGATCTTTCCTGACGAAATTCATTGTCCAACCAAAAAAAAAGGCTGCTTGAGGCCTCAAGAAGCCTCAAACAGCCTCTGCTGTTTCAGTCAGCCGTTATCGTTAAGTCCCTACGAGACTATGTCCTTTTTCGCCTCCTACCTCCTCGCATCGAATTTGCCTTTGTCTCTACAATTTTCTATCAGCAAAAAACATACCAAGTTCCTCTTCAAAGATAACCTTTATTGAGGACGGCGTCTGAGATGATTCCTCTGTAGAATTTCCGAAGTTGTTTGGGGATGATCATCTTGCCCGAAAATGTCCTGTCAGCGATAATTGAATACAATTCAGTGCCAAAAAATTTGTCATTTGTATAATTTTTCTTTACAACCTTCAGTTCGGCAAAGGGTTGGAAATCCCTTTCTTGCGGATTGGTGAATCCCATTCTTTTTAGGAATTGCAGTCTGTCCTTGTGTGTCCTGACCATAAGAAGCTCCCGGAACAAAATCTCGGTTTCAGAGGCAAAAAGAAACCTCTTTTGGAGGCTGAGTATGTTGTGCCAGAAGTCGTGGAACAGCTCATGGACCAGAGTGGCCTTGATTTTTGGATCTCTCGCGAAAGTGATCCTCTCACCGTTGGTAGTGATTTCCATATGGGGGAAGAGCTTTCTGTTCAGCATGATCATATCATCAAATCCCTGTTCTTTGATGAAGCAGGCTCTTCCTCGAGTCACTCGAGCAACAGAGCTTTTTGGCCCGAATATTCCATATCTGTTGTTGAGGATTTCTTCCCTGCTGAGCAGGTTGTCGTTGAAGAAGCCTGTATTCCAAATTTCGGCTAGCAAGGCCTCTACGGTTGCTTTTTTGGCGGCACTGAGGTGACCCTTTCCAGAATCAATATTCAGGTTCTGGTATACTTCCATTTGAAAGGATTTGCAACCCGATAAGGCCGACATGATGAGGGCGAATATGGCCAAGAGCTTTATGCCTTTCACCACGGAACCTCCGCTCGTTAATTTCCCCTAGCCATTCAATCTGACTCTATACAATGCAATAATCGTACCAATTCGGAACAAAGGCATCTCTGCACAAAGATTATGGAGCTTTTTGCGGTATAGTCGACAGGGAAACTTAAAAATTCTCTGAATGGGAAGTGTCGACAGCTTTTGTGAATAGCTTAGATTATTCGGAAATGGCGGTCTTTCGAAATCGGATATTATGCTTTTTGATTTTTTGATTCAATGTTGTATGGTTGAGTCCTAGGAATTTAGCCGTGTTCCGTTGATTTCCGTTGAATTTGCTGAGCATTTTTATCAGAATAGCCCGTTCGAGGGAATCCATGAAATCTTTCAGGTGGACCTTTTCATTCATGTAAAAATACTCGACGAAAAAATTGACGATGGTTTTTCTGAATTTGTGTTCGTCCTCTTTATCCGGTGCAGCAAGGTCCAAATTGCCCTCTTCGTCGATGTGAAAAATTCCCTCAACGAGGCTTGCGCGGGTTTCGAAAAGATCAAGCCAGCTCTTCGTCATTATCCGTTTAATCGCAGAATTTGATTTTTTTCCTTGCTTCTTCAGCGAGGATAGGAAGACCATTCTGTATTTTAAGTTTTTCGATTTCCCCGTAACCCATGGATTTACAAAAAACAATGAATGAGTGCCAGGCCGGATGTATGGGGACATGCCGGTTTGTTCCTTTTTCTTTTTCTGAGTATTGAACGTCTTTAGCCATGGTCATCCAAATTGACCTGCTTCTCGAATCATGGATCGTAAGGCATTCTCTTTGATCCCCGAATACATTATACGCCACTCATAAATAAATACGGTCAAAAGCCCTTTATGGTTGCCAAAAACATCTATTTTTATGTAAAAATAGATGTTTATCCAAAAAAGAATTTAAACTGGGAATTGTCCGTTGACAAATGTTTTCGCGACTAGAATAATATGTTATCCTTCTTGGACAGGTGACTTAAAGAGGAAGAAAGAGGAAGAAACAAGTGGCGCGACTTTATGAATACCAGAGCAAAAAACTTCTCGCAGAGACCGGAATCCGTGTTCCCAAAGGAGGCCTGGCCGCAACACCCGAGGAAGCCGGAGAAATTGCCCGGAAATTGAGAAAGCCTGTCGTCATAAAAATTCAGGTCTGGGTAACAGGGAGGGCCGGATTGGGTGGGATTTGTTTTGCCAGCACACCTCTTGAAGCAGAAGACAAAGCTCGTGAGCTCTTGGGTATGCAGGTTAAGAATTTTGTGGTTGAAAATGTGCTGGTAGAGGAAAAACTAGCCATCGAGTCCGAATATTTCGCCGGTTTGGTCATTGATGACGCGGAAAAATGCCCTCTTATCATTTTCAGTGCCGTCGGTGGGACTGGAATTGAAGAAATTGCCAAAAAACACCCTGAAAAAATAGCGAAGATACGCATTGACGTTACAAAGGGTTTGCGGGATTACGAAGCACGGAATTGCGTGCGCCATACTGGGATTTCCGGCAGGTCACTCCTCCGGATTTCTGATGTCCTTACCAAGCTGTACAAGGTGGCACGAAAGTACGATGCCCGTTCTGCTGAGATCAATCCCTTGGTATTGACAAAAACGGGAGACATCTACGCCGCAGATTGTCACATGGCTTTGGATGATTATGCCGTTTTTCGGCATCCGGAGCTGGGCGTTGAAATCGCCAGGGAGTTTGACCGTCCCCCAACCCTGTTGGAAAAAATTGCCTATCGTGTCGAGGAGAAGGATTACAGAGGAACATTCTACTTCCTCCAGATGGTTGAATGCGTCCCGGATAATGGACAACACATCGGTTTCAACGGAGCTGGCGGCGGGGGCTCCATGATGTCCATGGATGCCGTGCTGAACAGGGGCTTTAAGCTGGCCAATTACTGTGACACAAGCGGAAATCCTGCGGCCAGCAAGGTCTACCGCGCAGCCAGGATTATTCTTTCTCAGCCGAATATAAAAGGATATTTTGCCTCCGGATCCGGGGTAGCCAGTCAGGAACAGTACCATTCAGCACGTGGCTTGGTGAAGGCTTTTCATGAAGAAAACCTGAAAGTACCCGCTGTGATTCGTCTGGGAGGGAATTTCGAGGAAAAGGCCATTGACATTCTCAGCACATACCTCAAGGACTTGCCGGCTAAAGTGGAAGGGTATGGACGAGACGATCCCCCTGAGCACTGCGCGGCGAGGATGGCGGAATTGATCGAAGAAAACGGGAGCAAACCGCATCAGGTGACACCTCTCCACGATTTGGACATGAATCCCGATTTCTATAATTTTGAAACGTTTACAGGAAAGATCTTTATTGACCATGACTGCTGTCGACGCTGTGCCTCAAAGGGCTGCATCGAAGCCTGTGAACCCCGGATTCTCAAGCTGGAAGAGGGTACACCGACTCTTGCTGTTTCCAGAGATGAGGCACAAAAGGGGAAGTGCACGGAATGTTTGGCTTGCGAAATATTTTGTCGATTCCACGAGCAGGATGCTATCACCATTCATCTGCCTATTCCCGGCTTGAAAGAGTATCGTGAACAGCTCATCGGCGACCAGAAAAAATGAAGAGGTTGAATCAAAGAGATATTGTGATGGCCCCAAGGCGAGGAAGAGTTCTATGTCTATATTAGTGGATGAAAAATCACGTGTTGTTGTCCAGGGTATAACCGGACGAGAGGGAATGGTGCGCACTCGCCTCATGAAAGATTACGGGACAAACGTTGTGGCCGGAGTGACTCCCGGTAAGGGCGGCGGCGCCATTTACGGAATCCCTGTTTTTGATACAGTCGAGGAGGCCCGGGAGAAATGCGGACGAATTGATGTCAGTGTGATATTTGTTCCTGCGGCGCTGGTGAAAAATGCAGCTCTGGAATCGATCGATGCAGGGGTTCGGTTGCTGGCCATTATTCCGGATCGCGTTCCGATTTTCGATGTGCTTGAAATTTCTCGGTTTTCCAAGGAAAAGGGGGCATCCTTTGTCGGGCCGAACACACTGGGATTAGTCAGTCCGGGAAAAGCTGTTCTCGGCATGATTGGGGGACGGGCAGAAAGAGCGCGCGATTGGTTTCGGCCCGGGGAGATAGGGGTAAGCTCCCGAAGCGGAGGAATGACTTCCGCCATTTCCTACTATTTAACGGAAGCGGGATTCGGTCAGAGCACCATCATTCACGTCGGCGGTGATGCTGTCGTGGGCCTCACTCATCCTGAAGTGATGGCTTTGTTTGAGAAAGATGAGCAGACCAAGCTAGCGGTCATGTTTGGAGAAATCGGGACGACTCAAGAGGAAAGGGTCGCTGACCTCATCGAAAAAGGAGAGTTTACCAAACCGTTGATAGCCTACATCGGAGGAAAAGCGGCCAAGTCGGGAACACGGTTTTCGCATGCGGGGGCCATTGTTGAAGGTTCACGGGGATCATATGAGAGCAAAGTCGAGAGGTTGAAACAGGTCGGTGTTCATGTTGTTGATGCCATTGCCGACATCCCCAAGGTTACTGCTCGCCTGAAAAAATCATCGGGGAGGGAATGATGGATGAAATGCACTGGAAAACAGCCATCACAGATGTCAAACCTAACAAAATTGCTTTGAGAGGGTTCCCCCTTGATAAGCTGATGGGGCAGATTACCTTTTCGCAGGCTATTTATCTTGTGCTCAAGGGCGAAATGCCCACACCGGAAGTGGGGCGGCTTATCGATGCCATCTTCGTCTCCTCTGTCGATCATGGGGGCAGTCCTCCTTCAGTTTTGGCGGCACGTACGGTCAGGTCAACCGGCGCAGAACTGAACTCATCTATTGCCGCAGGTGTGCTGGCCATTTCCAAGTACCATGGGGGAGCTATCGAGGAAGGGATGCGGCTGTTCAAAGAGATTGCGGAGAGGATGTCCGCGAAGGATCTGGACAGAGATAAAGCCGCCAGGGAGGTTCTCCTGGAAATGAAGGCAAGCAAAAAGAGAGCCTCAGGTTTCGGCCATAGGCTGCACACAAAAGATCCGCGAACGATACGCCTGTTTGGGTTAGCGAAAGAGTTGGGCCTGGCTGGACAGCATATTCAGATTGCGCTTTCTGTTGAGAGCGCCCTTGCTGAGATTTCAGGAAAGGTTTTGCCCATCAATGTGGATGGGGCGATTGCGGCTGTACTCTGTGACCTGGATATTCCCCCCGAGATCGGGAATGCCTTTTTTATCATTGCCAGAGTGCCGGGATTGGTGGCCCATATTCAGGAAGAATCGACGCGGATGAAACCCATGAGAAAGATCCATCCCCAGGATTTTGAATACGACGGTCCAAAGGAGCGGGATGTCTGATGCAAAACAAACTGCTGTCTTTAATGCCCGAATTTCAACACATCGATGGTCTTGAACTCCAGGAAAAGACTATTGCTGTTTGGGTGGAGGCGATGAACAAAAGTGGATGGTCTGTTGAAGATCTGCAGGAGATGCCTTTCACGCTGCTTATCGAGGGGACACCCATCAACATTATCGAGCACACGAGGGCTGTCACGCGCTGTGCGCTCGAAATAGCCAATGTGCTTTGCGCAGAGTATAAAGACAGAATTGCCATTGACAAGGATCAACTTCTCTCAGGGGCCCTGCTGCACGATGTGGGCAAGTTGTTTGAATACACGAAAGTCGATGGGAAATTTGTGAAAAGCAAGCAAGGAAAGCTGCTCCGACATCCCATATCAGGCGCGGTATTTGCAGCGAAGTTTGACATTCCCGAGGAAGTTTTGCACATCATCGCAGCCCATTCCAAAGAGGGAGATGGGGCCAGAACGACGGTAGAGGCCATCATCGTCAATCATGCAGACTTCATCAATTTTGAAGCCTTGAAGTTATAAGTTCGTAGCGGAGATTATCATTGGGAAAGACATTCACGGAGAAGATCCTCGGGCAAAAGGCCGGGAAAAATGTCAGCTCCGGAGAGGTCGTTACGGTTTCACCGGACTTTATTCTTTCTCACGACAATTCAGCCGCAATCATAAAAGAATTTCAAAAGCTTGGAATCGCGAAAGTCTGCAATCCCCAGAAGATCGTCATTGTTCTGGACCATGTGGTTCCGGCTGCATCGGAAACATATGCTCTCAATCACAAGATTATCCGCGAGTTCGTCGAGAGGCAAAACATAGCGCATTTTTTCGACATCCATAACGGAATCTGCCATCAGGTGTTTTCCGAACAGGGTTTTGCCATGCCGGGAAAACTGGTGCTGGGTGCAGATTCCCATACCACGAGCTATGGAGCTTTCGGAGCTTTCTCTGCCGGGATAGGACGGTCGGAAGTGGCATCTTTGTGGGCCACGGATGAAATATGGCTCCGTGTTCCCGAGACTTTGAGAATAGAGCTCGACAAGAGGCTGTCTCCTGGAGTCTCAGCCAAGGATGTCATCTTGAAGATAATCGGAGACGAAGGTGCTGACAGGGCCAACTATATGGCTGTGGAGTTTGCGGGAGATGGAGCCAGCCATTTTAGCCTTGGTTCCCGGTTGGTGCTGGCTAATATGGCCGCAGAGATGGGGGCAAAAAATGGATATTTTGCGCCTGAGAGAGAGGTGCTCGCTTTCCTGAAATCCCGTGCCAGGGACACATTCGAGCCGGTCTGCTCTGATCCTGATGCTGAGTATGAAGATGTGCTGGAGTATGATCTGTCTTTGCTGGAACCGCAGGTGGCATGCCCGCACAGCGTGGACAATGTCCGGGCTGTTTCGGAAGTTCTCGGAACCCGTTTTCACCAGGCCCTTATCGGAACCTGTACCAACGGCCGTCTCGAGGATTTGGAGGCCGCTGCAGAGATTTTGCGGGGAAAGAACGTTGCTGCGGGGGTGAGAGCGCTCGTTATTCCCGCCTCCCGGCTCGAGTATCTTAAGGCTCTCAAGGCAGGTGTCTTGGCCGATCTTGTAGAGGCGGGTTGCCTTGTTCTGAATCCAGGATGTGGACCCTGTCTCGGGGCGCACCAGGGCATCCTCGCGCCGGGAGAGGTCGCCTTGAGCACGGCCAATCGGAATTTTCGCGGACGAATGGGAAGCCGTGATTCGGAAATTTATCTGGCATCCCCGGCCACTGTCGCCGCGTCGGTCATTGAGGGGAAGATAGCAGATCCGAGAGGATTTCTATGACAGCGTCACGTGTCTGGAAGTACGGGGATAACGTCAACACAGATGTCATATTCCCCGGAAAATACACCTACTCCATCTTTGAACCCGAAGAGATGGCCAGGCACGCTCTTGAGGATCTCGATCCGGATTTTGCCGCCAAAGTCCAACCCGGTGATGTCATTGTCGCCGGACGCAATTTTGGCTGCGGCAGCTCTCGAGAACAGGCCGCCATATGCTTGAAGTATGCGGGCGTTAGGGCCGTGATTGCCAAATCTTTTGCGCGTATCTTCTTCAGAAATGCGATAAACCAAGGCCTTCTCGTCATCCAGTCCAAGGATGCTCCGGAGAACATTTTAAACGGTGAGGAGATTTCCATCGATTTTTCAAAGGGAAAGATTCAGGGAAAAAAAGGTGTCTATGAGTTTCCGCCTCTTCCCCCAGCGGTCGCAGGAATTCTAGAGGCCGGAGGATTGATTCCTTACACGAAAAAAAAATTGGGAAAAAAGCTGGGTGAAGACCTGCGGTAAGCTGGAGCCGATTCATGTTAAAAGTGACCATCGTATGGACAGGACCTTATAAATTTGACATGATTATCATATCTTATGGATTTGGAAGCGCTTCCTGCATGAACGCGCTCGGTGAAAGGAGAAGTTAGTGGCAACCTACAGAATAGCCGTACTCCCCGGTGATGGCGTCGGCAAAGAAGTGATCGAAGCGGCCATGCTTGTGCTCGACAAGATAGGGCTGGATGCGGATTATGTTCAGGGTGAGATCGGCTGGGAATACTGGTGTCAGGAAGGAAACCCGTTACCCGACCGGACCATTCAACTCCTCAAAGCAACGGATGCCTGTCTCTTTGGAGCTATCACATCAAAGCCCAAGGAGGATGCTCTGCGCGAAATTCGTCCGGAACTTCGTGATAAGGGGTATTCTTATTTCAGCCCGATTGTTCGCTTGAGACAGGAGTTTGACCTGTACACCAATTTGCGGCCCTGCAAGGCCTATCCTGGAAACCCGCTCAACTACAGGGATGATATTGATTTGGTGATCTTTCGCGAAAACACGGAAGGGATGTATGCGGGAGTGGAATTCCATCCTCTTCCGGAGAGCATGCGCAACGAACTCTTGATTCATCCCAAAATGAAGAAATTTGAAACTGTTCCGCTCTCGGAAATTGCTCTTTCAACACGGATTATGACCAAGAAAGCCTGTACCCGAATTTTGCGGAGAGCGTTCGAGTACGCTCAGAAACACCACAGAAAATCCGTGACTATCGTTGAAAAACCGAACGTCTTGAGGGAAACAGGCGGATTCATTTTGGATATCGCCAGAAAAATGGCTCCGGAGTTTCCTGATGTTGAATTTTGGGAAGCCAATGTCGACGCCATGGCCATGTGGCTGGTGAAAAATCCTCAGGACTATGACGTTCTGGTCGCGGAGAATCTGTTTGGTGATATCATTTCGGACCTGTCAGCTCAACTGGTGGGAGGGTTGGGGTTTGCCTGCTCGGGAAATATCGGTGACAGCTATGCTGTCTTCGAGCCTACCCACGGATCGGCACCAAAATATACGGGCATGTACAAGGTCAACCCTACAGCGATGCTGTTGGCCACTAAAATGATGCTCGAATGGCTTCAAGAGCAAGAGAAAGCTCAGGCTCTGGAGACGGCCATTGCTGCGGTGATCAAAGAGGGGAAAGTCCGCACCTATGATCTTGGCGGCGACTCTACGGCCCTTGATGTGGCCAGGGCTGTTGCGGAGAAGATTTAAGCTTTGTGTTGGCTGTGCGGGATAGCCAAGCACTATAGAGATTGAAGAGGATTGGATAGCGTGTGTCGATATCTGGCTAATCTCCTTTTAGGACGGGAAAATGATCCAAAACCGCTAAACATTTTGATCACGGAATATCGTGCAGGGAGTTTAGCCTCATTGCGGAGAGAAGATTTGGGCTTTGTATCGCGAGGATAAAATGGGAAAGACAGTCATAGAGTCGATCATTCAGAAGCATACAGAGGATGAGGTTTATCCCGGAAAGATCGTCTGGATGGGTCTGGATGTCACGTCCGCCCGAGATTTTGGCGGGCCCAACGTTGTCAAAAACTACGAACGAGAATATGATGACAGCACCCTGGCCCACAGAGAGAAAACGTTTTTCACTTTTGATCTCTGTGTTCCGGCCTCGACTCTCAAGTATGCAGATAGCCAGCAAATATGCCGGGATTTTGCCCGGAAACATGGATTTCGTGTCTTCGATGTCGACCGGGGGATCGGGTCGCATGTTTTTGTGGAAGAGGGATTGGCCTCAGCTGGGAAGACGGTTGTGGGTACGGACAGCCACCTGAATATCCTTGGTGCCGTAGGGTGCTTTGGACAGGGAATGGGTGATGTGGATATCACTTTTGCTTTCAAGACTGGCCAGACCTGGTTTGAAGTGCCGGAAACCTTGAAAGTCATGGTTACCGGTGAGTATTCCTGGCCGACATCGGCCAAAGATTTGACACTTTTTCTCCTGAAAAAATTGGGAACAGAGAAAGCGGCTTTGAAATCCATTGAGTTTTTTGGCGAGGCGGTTAAGTCTCTTTCGCTCTCAGGCCGGATCACACTGTGCAGTATGGTGACAGAGATGGCCGGCATTATTGGATTTATACCTGATTATGACGAGGCGGTTGTGGCAGAGATCAAGCTCTTTTCTGGCAAAAAGATGTCTGATTTGCATGAGTCCGGCTCTTCAGAGTATGCCGATAGTCTGACTTATGATGTGAGTGGCTTGCCGCCCCAGATCGCGGCACCATCTTCACCAACCAATGTCCATGATGTCAAGGAATTGGAAGGAATCAAGGTGGACTCGGGATTTATCGGCTCCTGCACCAACGGCAGGACTGAGGATTTAGCTGAGGCGCTCGAAGTGCTCAAAGGTAGAAAAGTCAAGGATGGTGTTATGCTGAAGGTTGTGCCTGCAACCAGAAAAGTCTATCAGGAAATGCTCGAGAGAGGGATGCTCGAGGATCTTTTTCAGTGCGGGGCCATCGTCAGTAATCCCGGCTGCGGGGGATGTGCGGATGGGCATATCGGCTTGACAGGTAAGGGGGAGGTCCAGATAAGCACCGGCAACAGAAATTTTGCCGGAAAGCAGGGCAAAGGTAGCACCTATCTTTCCAGCCCTGCTGTCGTGGCCGCTTCGTGTGTAGCGGGAAGCATTGTTAGTCCGGAGGATTTGTGATATGGACAAATCAGTCATACGGGGCAAGATATGGGTTCTTTCTGATAAAAGCGGGAAGCTGATCGAAGATATAGATACGGATCAAATCTACCACAACGCGTTTCTTCATATTACCGAAATTTCTCAAATGGGAGAACATGCTCTGGGCAACCTGGGGGGATGGGAGGATTTTGCCAAAAAAGCGAGTCCCGGCGATATTGTCATAGCTGGCCGCAATTTTGGCGCCGGTTCCTCAAGACAGCAGGCCGTTGATTGCTTCATCGCACTCGGGATCAGCCTGATTTGTGCCCCCTCATTCGGCGCCATTTATTTCAGGAATGCCGTGAATTCGGGATTTGCTGTTCTTCGTTGGGGTGATCTGGATCAAATGGTGGCCGAGAGGAAATTGGAAACCGGAGATGAGATCGAGATCAACATCCAAGCGGGTCTGGGACAGAACATCACCCGAGACCAATCCTTCCGGACAGAACCCATGAGCGCTGTCCAGTATGAAATTTTTGCGGCCGGAGGATTGTTTGCTTACGGAAAGAACGTGATGGATTGAATATTCATGTGGATCCTGGCTGTAGATACGACAACTCCCTGCGGTTCTGTGGCGCTTTTGGAAGATTCCAGACTCTGTGGGGAGGTGAACCTTGAATCTCTCTCCACCCATTCCGAGAGGCTTCTTCCTTCGGTGGACTTTGTCTTAAAATCGAGAAGACTGACCATCTCGGATCTGGATGCCTTCGCCGTTACCACAGGACCTGGTTCGTTCACAGGAATCCGCATCGGACTGAGCTTGATCAAATCTTTTGCCTTCTCTTCGGGAAAATCCATTGCGCCTGTTTCGGCGCTGGAAGCTTTGGCCTTGAAACTGAGCCATCCTCACAGCCGATTGCTCTGCCCGATGTTGGATGCGAGAAAGGGGGAAGTCTATGCCGCTCTCTTTGAGTCGAAAAAGGACAGGCTCGTGGAAGTGGTTCCGCAGGGCGTTTATGGTCCCGATCAGTTTTTGGCCCTGCTTCCGGCCCACAGGATCATTGCATTCATAGGTAGCGGAGCGGAACTTTACCGGGAGAAAATCTTTGAATACCTAAGGGATAAATCGCGGTTTTCCCATCGGGCCTGCTTTATTGCTTATGAGGTGGGGCTTCTCGGGTTCCAAATCCTGAAGGAAGGAAGGGGAGTATCCTCCCAAGACGTGCGGCCTCTCTACTTTCGCAAGTCGCAAGCGGAGGAAAGTCATTAAACGCAGTAAGGTTGATCATCATCGTTTTTCCTTAAGAAGAATGGAGGAGAAAGATCTGCCAGACGTTGTTGCCATTGAGGATCGGTCCTTCCCCAATCCATGGAAGATGTCGGCGTTTGTCGGAGAGATTGCGAATAGAGGCATATCCTATCCCTTCATGATTGTTCACCGGGTGACCGGAAAAAATCTGGGCTATATCATCTACTGGAAGCTCAACGAAGAAGCCCAAATCAGCAATTTTGCCATCCATCCCGATTACCGGGGATTTGGACTCGGCGAGGCCGTTCTGTGGCAGGTGCTCGATGAGCTAAAAAAATCTGGTGTGCTGTATGTATTTTTGGAAGTTCGGCCATCCAATTATTCCGCGCGGTTGCTTTATGAAAAAATGGGATTCAGCGTTTTTGGAGTTCGTAAGAACTACTATCACTCACCTCCAGAGGATGCCCTCGTCATGGGCAAATCACTTTGATCTTCGTCTTTAAATAGAAATCGGAGAATTGTGGTTCGTTTTCGGGGAACCGGGTGTTGGGGGTGGAATTCTTGCCGGAAAACCCATCGCCCGTCTTTAACCGAGATTCCGCTGGGGATGCCCATAGTTGGCAGTCTTAGATTGTGAGCTAGTACTTTACTTTAATAAGGCAGAGGCCTTTGGCGGGGGCTGTCGGAGATCGTGGGGATCGTTTTTTCTTTTTGAACATATCCTCAATGTCCTCCGGACGCATTTTCCCGCGCCCGACTTCGAGCAGAGTTCCGACGATGCTGCGGACCATGTATCTCAGGAAACCGTTGGCTTCCACGTCGTAGGCGATCTCTTTTCCCCTTTGGTTTATCTTTGAAAGGATGACACTCCGGACAGGATGAAGCTCTTTGTTAGATGAGAAAGATGTGAAATCGTATTCTCCTGTGAACAAGGCGGCTGCCTCGCTCATGATCTGGATGTCGAGGGCTGAGGGCCAAAGGAGGACGTAGCGAAGGAGGAAAGGACTTATTCGTGGAGAATTGAGTATACGGTAGCGGTAAATTTTGGACTTGGCCGACTTTCGGGCGTGAAAATCTGTCGATACTCTCTGCAAGGAGGTCACGCGGATGTCTCTGGGGAGAGTTCCGTTAAAAGCCCGCATAAACTCCCCCGAATCCAAACGGGTTTTCGCCTTGAAATGAGCCACCTGTGCCAGAGCATGGACACCGGCATCTGTTCGGCCCGAGCCAATGACAGGAGTCTCGACCGATAGAATTTTCTTCAGGGCAGTTTCCAGCTCGCCCTGGATCGTGCGGCGTTTTCTCTGCTTCTGCCAGCCGTGGTAATCCGTGCCGTCGTAACTGATGGTGATTCTGTGATTCTGGATCATGTATACCTGTTATTATAGACATGATATCTGCATTCCAGCCCGATGTCCATTGTCGTCCCGCTTGCGCTCAGGGTTTGAGCGAAGAATTTGGTAGACAGGCCATGCTTTATCTATAGGCAGACGCGAGGTGTTCACCCGGTCCGAATAATGAGAAAAAAGCACTTGACAAACCGAATGCGTGGACATATATTGTATATATGCAATATAAACAGTATAGACAGATTGCCGGTAGAAAACCATTTACGGAAGTCCTCAGGGAGAGAACCGGACAAACCGGGAATGGGCCAAGGGGTATGACAAAGATAACAGTATTGCTCCTGATTATGGTCTTGGTGCTGATGATACTGTTTCTCGTCTGAGGAAATTATGTTATTGCACCTCACCGATCTTTCTGCCGAGCCGCTCCAGGCTCAAATAATCAGACAGATAAGAGCCAAAATTCTGGCAGGGGAATTATCCGCGGGCGCTGATCTTCCTTCGATCAGACGGTTCGCCAGGGAACATCACATAAGTGTTATCACAGTTCAGAGAGCCTATGAAGGTCTTGAGCGGGAGGGCCTCATTCATTCCAGAAGAGGAAAGGGGTTTTTTGTTTCGCAAATAACGGAGAGGACAAAAAAAATGATGGCCAAAGAAAAGCTTCATGACAGCCTGCAACCTGGAATAGAAGACGCGTTGGCCGAAGGATTGGATAAGGAGGAGGTCAAAAATGTCATCCAGACCCTGCTGGACACGGTGACGGCCAAAAAATAGAGGAGGACCACCATGGAGAAAGCCTTTACGTATACAAACGTGATCAAAACCTTCCCCGATTTCAAATTGGGGCCGTTGGATTTAGATTTGGAACCCGGAACAGTCCTGGGATTTGTCGGCCCGAACGGCGCCGGAAAGACGACCACGATCCATTGTCTGGTCGGCCTTCTGCGGGCGGATTCCGGCGAAATGACGGTGTTTGGACGTTCCAATAATCTGAATAAAGCGGATTGGAAACTCGATATAGGTTATGTCGGCGAAATTCATGTCTTTTATGAGCGGTGGAATGGTCATCAAAACTTGAATTTTCTCTCTCAGTTTTATCCAAACTGGTCCCCGGAGAGAGCCTCGGCACTGGCCAAGAGATTTAACCTGCCTCTCGATAAAAGGGCCAAGGATCTTTCTACGGGGAACAGGGTGAAGCTATCCCTGGTCGCTGCTTTAGCCCATTCCCCAAGGTTGCTGCTTCTGGATGAGCCGACTTCCGGAATCGATCCCGTGGTGCGGGAAGAAGTTCTGGATGTCCTGTTTGAAGTCCTGGAAACAGGAGACCGTGCCATATTCTATGCGACTCATATCCTGCCGGAAATCAGCCGACTTGCCGACGAGTTGGCTTTCATAGATCACGGGCAAGTCTGGTTCCGGACGCCCAAGGAAGATCTCACGGAAAAGTGGAGAAAAATATATTTCACCCTAGCCAGAGATGATGTCAGTCTCGCGGCCATAGTCTGTCATGAGAGGGAGGGAGACCGCCATCAGGTTGTCTGTTCTGATTGTGCCTCAACCCTTGTGCAGCTCAAAGAATTGGGCGCAGGGAACATCCAGGAAAATCCCATGAGCATTGAAGAGATCGCTGTTCAAATTCTTAAGGGAGGGCGGTATGTGGAGGCTGATTAAGGCAGATATCCGGTACAACTGGCCTATCTTCTTTATTGCCAGTGCACTGACTCTTGCTCTCCTCATCGTATTAGGCCTTATCCTGGGATGGCCCGATCAAGATCAGGATCTTACCGGAACCCGCTCTTTGCTCATGGCCATAGCGGCTTTCGCGTTTTTTGTTCGCATTCTCAGGACGATGGGGGAAAAGAGAGATCGTTATCATACTCTGCTCCCACTTTCCGGAACCGCGATCGCTTTGTCCCGCCTCGTGTCAGTGATCTGTTTCTGGACAGCATGTGTCCTTCTGTATTGGCTCATAACATTGCCCATCAGACCGTATCCAAAGGAGGTCATTGTTTATGAAATGCTGGCAGCTTCCGGTTTTGTCCTTATGGCGAATGCGCTCCCTTATATACAGAGTGATATCTCCACTCGTCTGCGCAATAGCTTCCAGAGAGCTCTTTGGATGATTGTGCGCACAACTGCTGTTGGTGCGGGCTTGGTTCTTTTTTTCACCCTCAACGTGACTCAGACATCCTGGAGAATTTTGCGGGTGTTTCTCCCGCTCAAGAACCAAATTTCGCCGTATTTGGGATCACTTTTAGGATCAGGGCTCTTTTTGATCGCGGGAATAGTCGCGACCTGGCTGAGTGTTCATGTTTTTAAAAAAAGAAAGGCTTTTGTCGAATAGATTCGGCGGATACCTGAAGAGGAGAATCTTATGTGGCAAGTTCTCAACGCGGAAATCTCCTATATTAGATTAAACTTGCTTTATGTCTTGGTCGTGTCGTCCATCGGATTTCTGTTTCTGCATTTCTGGCCGGCGCTTTTTGGCCCCGCGCCGACCCGGAATGTCGGCTACATGTCCATCTGTTATATGTACTTTTATTTTGTGATGGCGATGCTCATTCTGCCCTGGGACAAGGAGAAGAGGGGGCGCCTTCTTGCTGTTCTTCCCATTCCCATCCGTCAGATCAGTGCTGTTCATTTGGCTCTATCTGTCCTGTATTGGATGGAGATTCTGATCCTGTTTGTCATCTTCGTGGGGCTGTCTCCGCAGTTTCGCCTCGATTCAAAAACGGGAATTGCCCTTTTATCTCAGACAGGAATGATTTTTGTCGTTTATGGGTGCTTGGGATTGGCGGGCATTTTTCGCGATTCTGTATGGCGAAAAGCGGGTGAGATCTCTCTCCTTCTCACTTTCGCTCTTATTGCCACAGCGGGAATTGTCCAGTCTTTTCAACGCAAAGAGGCGGTGGATGTCGTGGACAGAATGCTCTTCTGGTTGTACCAATCCCTGTCAGGTTCCCTCTTTCTGCTGTTTCTAGGCAGTGCGGCTGTATCGCTTGTCCTGTTCTTTCCTTGGAGGAGGTCCTATGTGGGACGTTAAGGGCGATAAATCCGCTGTGGATTTGCTGTCGGAGGTGATGTGATGTGGAAACTGATTCAAGCTGAACTGATTCATGGCAAGGAGAGAATCCTCTCCTTTGCCCTCATCTATTTCATTTGTATAGCCCTTAGCTTGACCTTGGTTCGGTGGGAGCAAAACCGGGTGAGCAGCCTGCTGCTGTTCATGTTCCTCATGCCCCTGGCAGCAGCCTACGGAGGTGAAAAGTGGAGATCCGAACAGCGGAGAGACCGCTTGCACGTTCTGCTTCCCTTATCCCCGGTTCAGATTGGATTGTCTCACTTGATTTTGCCTCTCTGTCTTTTTGTCATTATGCTTGGATTGTACTGTGTCGCCAGGCTCATCTTTGAAGCAATGGCACCGGACGGGTTGAGGGGGCCTAGTGCCCTGCAGATGTTTGCCGTAGCCGGGCTGCTTCTCCTAGTCAGTGCATCCGGGCTTCTCTACAGAGATTTGAAAGTGTTTGCCACAAAAAACTATCAGCGCTTCTGCCTTCAATTCTTTTGGTGGGTCATGTATATCGGTGCACTCTTGCCCTTTTATGTCGTGATGAATTTTGCCGGCTGGTTTGGCGAAAATACACCGCTTCAGAACGCCATTGCCGGTCTGGGAACCAGACCGCATCTTCTTATCCTTCCAGGCATTGGGGTTTCGCTGATCAGTCTTTGTGTGTTTGCTAGGAGAAATTCTTATGTGGCTTCTTGAGTCTCCCGGCCCGCTGTTTTTTAGGAGAGTCTGAGGCCGGCATTATTTCAGAACCCCTGGCTTACCTCTCACGGATTTTGGGGATTCTGTTGCATTTTTTAAAGTGAAAAGGAGTAGACAAATGAACAAAGGATCGCAAACAACTCGACCAAAAATGACCATTTACCTGTTCTTTGTCCTGAGCCTTGCGCTTGCCTTTTGCGGTTTTTCCAGCGGGGTAGATGAGCAGTTGAAAGAGAATGAATGCGGCCATTCGAAGTCTGTTTTTATCGATTCGGCCTCTTTCAAGCTTTATCAGAAGGGAAATCGTGTGGGGTCGGCCTTCAATACCATGGACAAACAGGGCCGCTACAAACGCACTTTTGAAGTGTCCATGGCCGGCCAGACAGCCGTGTTTGAAATGACCATAAGACCGGATGAGAATGGATCGTGGACATCAATGACCATCATCAATCCCACCTTCGGGGACTTTCAGGTGAGGCGTGAGGGCCGGCACGTCCGAATCACCCATCGAGGAGAGACAAAGGATGTGGAGTTGCCCGATAAATACACCCTGTTCGATGATTACGGGTTTATTTTCGAGAGTGCCATGCTGCGTCACTACGACATGGCCAAGGGAGGTGTGCAAACCTTTCCCCGTTTCCGGATTCCGGAGTCAATTCCTGGCCATGTGATCGAAAGCGAGGTGGAGTTCACTGGACGTGAAATCCGCAGAATTCATGGATCGGATCGAACTTTTCTCGTTTTTAAAGTGAAATCCCTAGGATCTCGCGGTTACTACTGGACAGATCCGGAGTTGAGGTTGTGTCTGACTGAAGCCCCGGCTGAACAGGTGGCGGCCGTGAGAGAGGGATTTGAGGAACTGCTGACAGCCAAAGAGGATGATCCCCTGCTCTCCAAGCCTGAATACGGCGTTCGCAAAGAGACGGTCATGATTCCGATGAGAGACGGCGTACGGTTGTCCACGGACCTCTATTTTCCGGTGGGCAAGACAAAGGCCTACCCTGTGGTTTGCATCAGAACCCCTTACAAGAAGGAAATGAATGAGCTCGATGGCAAATATTACGCACAGAGGGGCTATGTCACTGCCATCCAGGATGTGCGGGGCCGGTTCGGATCTGAAGGCGAGTGGGAGCCCATCGTCAATGAAGCGTGGGATGGCTATGACACGATTGAATGGCTGGCCTCCCGAAAGTGGGCGACGGGAAAAATCGGGATGATCGGTGCTTCTTATCTGGGATGGGTCCAGCTTCTCGCTGCATCGGAAAACCCTCCGCATTTAACCACGATCATTCCCAATGTTCCACCCTCGGATCCCTTTTATAATCTTCCCTATGAGTACGGATCTTTCTTTATTCTGGGTGCCCTGTGGTGGGCAGAGGTTGTCGAGACGGAAGCAACCGCGGAACTGTCCCAGAAGACTCTCTTAGAAATCAGCGACCGGGATTACCGGAAGGACTTAATGCATCTTCCCGTTATTGAATTGGACAAGCACATACTTGGAAAAGAAAATGTGTACTGGAGAAATTGGATCCGTCACAACCGGCAGGATGCCTACTGGGAAAAAGGTTGCTATCAAAAGCAGCTTGAAAGGCTTGATATCCCGGTCTTTCTCCAATCCGGCTGGTTTGACGGAGATGGGATCGGGGCCAAGCTCGCCTATCTTCATCTCAAAAAATCGAATAATAAGCACATTAAATTGATTCTGGGTCCATGGGGTCACACAGATCAGGGATCTTCATCCTACCAGGGCCATGATATGGGCGAAGAGGCGGCCGTTGACCTTCAGAAGCTGTATTTGCGCTGGTTTGACTACTGGCTGAAGGGAATCGACAATCAGATCGTTGAAGAACCTCTCGTTCAGTTGTTCATCTTGAATTCCCAAAAATGGCTAAAGGCCGATACCTATCCATTGCCGCAGACAGAGTTCACCAAGCTTTTCCTTGCGAGTTCGGAGGGAGCCAACACGCTCAAAGGAGATGGAAAGCTTTGCTGGGAGATGCCGGATGTGAGAACGAACTTTGATGTCTACACGTACGATCCCTCAGATCCCACCCCTGCCTGGCAATTCAGGTTTAAAGAAAAGGGGAGAAAGGGCTATGAGACCATCACCGGTTCCCGCCAGGATATCCTGGTGTTTGAAACGGATCCATTCGAACAGCCTCTGACCATTGCCGGGCCTGTATCGGCCAAGCTCTATGCCGCCTCTTCAGCCAAGGATACCGATTGGTTTGTCACCTTCCAGGCCGTTTCCGATAAGGATGAGATCATCCCTCTGGGCAACCCGTGGGGGAGGGGCACGATCCGTGCCCGGTATCGAAATTCGATGCGCCAACCAGAACTGTTGGAGAAAGACAAGATTTATGAATACACCATCGACCTCTGGCATACGGGAATCACCTTTGAAAAAGGGTGGCGCATCCGGATCGAGGTCACATCCGCCTTTTTCCCTTTTTTCTCGCGAAACCTGAACACGGGCGGCCACAACGAAATGGAAACACGTTACCTGAAAGCAGAGCAAAAAATCTATCATTCAAAAAAATATCCCTCTCACCTTCTCCTTCCGGTTGTGGATGCGGCCCTTGATGCGGAAAAAAAGGCTCATGATAGGGAATCAGAAGGGCAGGATCTGAGTGAAATATCCCGAAGAGAGGATAAACGTCCGGAGCAGGCCGAATCTTTTGATCTTGAACGGGAGGTCCGGATCGAGCCAGCAGTCCTCGCTTCTTATGCGGGCGAGTACGAGGTGCGGCCAAACGTGATCTTTTCTGTCGCTCATGAGAAAGGTATTCTTTGGATCAAACCTCCGGGAGAATCCGAAGAGAAACTCGCTCCTCTTTCTGACACAGAGTTTCGTTTTGAAAACAGCGACGCCAGGGTGACATTTTGTGAGGACAAAGAGGGCCGGGTGACGCACTTTATTCTGCATCAGGGAGGCTATCAATTCCAGGCGAGAAATGTGGCCATCTCTTGGCCTGGAACTGCGGATAAGAACAGAAAAATAGATGTGAATCCCGAGATTTTCTCCGACCTTCTGGGAGAATACACACTTTCTGACAAGCAAGTGATCACCATCTCCAGCAAAGACAATTCTCTGTACGCACAGATTACCGGCCAGCTCAAAGTGGAGCTTTTTCCAGCCTCTGAGGAGACATATTTATATAAAGTTGTGGATGCTGAAATCACGTTTTACAGGAATGGCAAAGGGGAAGTGACTCATCTCGTCCTGCACCAAAACGGGGTTTACCTGCAGGCTGATAAACGCACCGAATGATTAGCGGACAAGAGGAAAGAAGTCTTCAAGAGCCTTGTCCACCGCCTCTTCGGCTGTTTCAACTGGAACAATACCCTCAATGTCCCAGGTTCCGATACCGATGATTTTTTTGCCGTGAACGCAGCCATAGGCGATTTCGCTGAGAGTTCCGTATTCGCCGTCAATGGCGATCAGGACATCCGAATTCATGACAACCAGATGATTCCGGGAATAGCCCATGCCGGTGGCAATGGCGATGTCGATGTAGGGATTGGCATCCTTGACCGAATTTCCCGGCAGTATGCCCACACAGAGTCCTCCGGATTTTTTTGCACCGCGAGCAGCCGCTTCCATCACTCCACTGAGCCCCCCACAGATCAGAATAGCTCCTTTCTCTGCGATGCCTCGGCCCACTTCAAAGGCGATGGTCCGGAATTTGCTCTCAGGACGTGCCCCGCCAATAACCCCTACTCTGATCCTGTCTCTATATTCTGTCATTGCACTCTCTCTTGTTTTTGAGAATAGGATGATATACCACACAATACCAAATTACAATATAACTCAATCCTGCACTCAGGAAACCATGCTCGCCCCATGGGCCTTCAAACGGTTTTTTCCATCACACATTCTGATCCCTCAATGACGCACACTGGTTTTAGTGTCATCGCGGAAATAGAGATGATTGCCCTGACGACATTGAATAGAGGAGGGAATTGGATTACAATGCGGCATGGAGTGCGTGAGATGACAGCGAAGAGAATTCTGGTTATTCTGGCCATATCGTCTATGGCTCTGCACTCATGTCATAAGAGTCAAATTTCCGAGTTCACGGTTAACCGGCTCATCGACCAGCTGGAGCTCGAGACTGTCGTCATGTCTCCCCTCCTCGACAAATCCCCATCCTTGGAAAACAGGGAATTCCTTTACCCTTTGAAGTCCTATCCGATGCAAGACCTCGGCGTGGGGAGCAATCCCCTCGACCTGAAACGCAAACTGAAACTGGGCGGTGCCGAATTCAATGTTCTCTTTTCTCCTCCCAAAAGTGTGTACAGCTTTGATGTCGAACTTCCCGAAGGGTGTGTGCTTGACTTTGGAATAGGCATCGTCCGCGACAAGAACTCCGAAAATCTTGTCCGGAATAAGGAAGGGAAAGGCGTTAATTTTATGATTGTCTTGAGTTCCGGTGGTCGAAAGAGAACCGTTTTCCAACACTATCTCCTTCCCCCTCCAAAAGAAGACAGCCGAACCGCTTCCTATGCAAAGTTTAGCGTCGACTTGCCCCGGAGTGAGGAAATACAGTTGACTCTGATTACGGAGGGAGGGGATCAAAATTTTTCCTTTTGGTACAATCCTGTTCTCTACCAAAAGGGAAAAAACGATCACAATATCATCCTCATTTCCGTCGACACCTTGCGAGCCGACCATGTGGGATGCTACGGCTATGAACGGGAAACCACACCGAACATCGACGCCCTGGCCGCAGACAGTACTCTGTTTTCCCATGTCTATGCCTCCTCGCCTTGGACTCTTCCCTCGCATGTAGCCATGCTGACAGCCCTCTATGGAGTGCATCATCAGGTTTATCACGACGATGAAAAAATGGATCCCGCCCTCACCACACTTGCCGATGTGCTGCGCCAAAATCACTATTTTTGCTCAGCTTTTGTCGGTGGGGGATTTGTGAGCGCTGTCTATGGTTTCTCCAAGGGATTTGATTCCTACAGCGAAGGGGCGGGTGGTGTCTTCAGCCAGCGGTCTGCAGAGCTTCTGTATGAGAATGTGTCAGATTGGCTGGATCAGAATGCCGAAGACAAGAATTTTTTCCTCTTTTTGCACACGTATCAGCCGCATGACCCCTATGCCTGTCCTGATCCGTACCGAAGCATGTTTCTTCCTGCTGACGCCAAATGGCGCCACATCAATCTCCTTGGCCATCTGGATGGTAAACCCAATATCTTCAAAAAGCTCCCCGATGACGAACGGTTGAATGCCATCGGTCTTTATGACGCGGAGATCAGATACACCGATGAACAACTCGTCGGCCCCCTGATCCAAAAGCTCAAAAGCGCCGGTCTTTATGACAAGACCCTGATTGTGTTCACGAGCGACCACGGTGAGGAATTCTTCGACCATTCCAGCTGGGGGCACGGCCACCAGCTCTACGATGAATCGCTGAAGGTGCCGCTCATCATCAAGTTCCCCAACTCTGCGCACAAAGGAATACGGTGCGATACGATTGTTTCTCTGGTTGACGTGATGCCGACAATCTTGGAGGAAGCCGGGATTGATGTCTCCCGGTTGGACCTGGATGGACAGAGTTTAATTCCGGTTCTTACAGGCAGAGAGAAGGAAGATAGAGTTTTTCTTGCAGATATCGGTGACAATGTGCTTGATTCGCATGTTCCACAAAAATATGCCACCAACAGAAACAGGGAGAAGTTCATCCTGAATAAGCCGTTCAGTGATGAAGATCAAGCTTTTTTTCTCCACCCACCGCCTGCGACAGGACCTGTCGAGCTCTATGATCTGGTCAAAGACCCGTGCGAAGTGACCAATCTTGCTCACACGCGCGCCGGACTGGTCAATCGTCTTATCCGCTTTATCGATGATCTCTATGCCAGTGCCCAAAAACGCAAAAGCATAAGGCCTGAAATCGATGAAACCCTCAAAGAGCAACTCCGTGCCTTAGGCTATATCAAATAACGCCGCTCCTCTTTAAATATGTGGATGTATTCTTTATAATTGTCTGGCCTGGCTTATTCATAAAAAATGCCGAAGAATAATCTGAAGAGAAATGAGTAAGCACTTCCATTTCCATGAGGACAATGAAACCGTACGACCATCCTGATCATTCGTCAAACTGTTCATCACGGATTTGGATATCCGAAAAATAACTATCGAATGAGGTGCAACAATGTCTGATTTTATGGACATAAAATGTTTGACAAAAAAAGAACAAACAAAGATTGCTGAACAGATAGAGAGACAGATTGCCGATAAGAAAAAAGAAGGAATTTATACCGCGAAGGAAATTCGCGCCATTGAAGAGATGAAGCTTTCCCCTCTTCCCGATATACTCGATGTTCAAAGTGTGTACGAAAGCTTCCTTTATGAGAAGAAGGACTAGTCTTGTCAACTTTTTTGGAGTCAGGAAGGAGTGTGACGAGTGAACAATCAAGATAAAAACAAAACAACGAAATCCGAGACCAAAATTCAAATTGATTATGACAACATCAATGTGGCTGACATCATGGACCAGATAAAAGCGAAGATTGCCGCCATGCCGAAGAGCACTCCCGAGCCAATCCCTCCCCCCCAAGGATTAGCCTCCCCTTTGACGCCTCCCCCTGACATGCCTCCAGAGGCAGAGGGCGGCCGGTCTAAACTCAAGAGATTGCTCCTCAAGATCATGAAGCCTGTTGCGCCTTTGATCAAACTCCTGATACTCCCTGTCCATCATGATCTGACCGAGACAATCAAGACACTCGATCTCACCAACAGAAAGTTGGATTACTGGTCAGAAAAACTAGATCGAGACCTGTATCGTGTGAACGAGACCTTGAACACAAAAATTGAAGAAGGAGACAAGACTGTCAACAAAAGACTGGACCTTGCTTATGATGAAATTGGCCGCATAAAAGAATATACCAAACTGCTTCACAGTCTGTCACATAATGTTGTGGTGGAGTTGACAAAACTCAAAATCGAAGAAGAGGCCCTCAAAATGAAGTCCCGAATTCTGGAGAAGGATTTTGAATTTTTAGGAAGGCGTGAGAGAGCCTTGGAGGATCAAGTCTTCAAATGAAGATTGCATTTGTTGTTCAGAGATACGGCCTGGAGATAAGCGGAGGAGCTGAACTCCACTGTCGATGGGTTGCAGAGCATATGCAAAAGCACTGGGATGTGGAAGTTCTGACAACCCGTGCCTCCGATTACATCACCTGGAGAGATCATTACCCGAAAGGGGATGATGTCGTCAACGGAGTTTCGGTAAAAAGATTTTCTGTGGCCAAACCACGGCACCCCGAAAAATTCGGCCGTCTTCAGAACTATATCCTTGCCAATGAACACAGAGAAGAAGATGAATTGAAATGGCTCGAAGAAGAGGGGCCACAGTCCCCCTCATTGATTCGATATATCGATGAGCACTCTGATGACTATGATTATTTTATCTTTTTCAGTTACCGGTACTATCATTCTTACTGGGGAATCAATGCCGTCTCTCAGAAGAGCATACTTGTTCCCACGGCGGAACACGATCCTGTCATCCACCTCCACATCTTCAAGGAACTGCTCAGAAAACCTCAGGCTTACATCTACAATTCGGTCGAGGAGCGGAAAATGATCAATACTCTTGCCCGGAATGAACACATCTTGGGGGATGTGGTGGGGGTGGGAACCGAGGTTCCTGAAAAGGTCTTTCCGGAGGATTTTAGACAGAAATATGATATTCAGGGAGATTATGTCATTTATATCGGAAGAATTGATGAGAACAAAGGCTGTCACGAACTTTTCGATTTTTTTCTCCGTTTTAACAAAGACACTTCTTCGGACCTGAAGCTTGTCCTAGTCGGGAGCAATATCCTCAAAATACCCGTTCATCCGGATATCCGCTACCTCGGTTTTCTCTCCGAGGAGGATAAATTCTCCGGCCTGGCCGGTGCATCGGCTCTGATTATGCCCTCTTTTTATGAAAGCCTTTCCATGGTGACATTAGAAGCCTGGGCTCTGCAAAAGCCGGTCCTGGCCAATGCCCGCTGCGCGGTGCTCAAGGGCCAGTGTCTGCGAAGCAATGCCGGCCTCTTCTATGAAGATTATGATGAGTTCAGGGAAGCTTTATGCCTGCTGATCGGCTCTGCAAAGCTTCAAGAAGCCCTGGGTCAAAAGGGGAAAGCCTATTTCGATCGAAATTACACATGGAATGTGATCGAAAATAAGTATCTGTCCGTCGTGGACAAGCTTGAAAAGAGGAAGTGATGGAGGTTCATCAGTTTGCCACATCGCTCAGCTATGGCGATGCCATCTCTGATGAGATGCTGGAAATTCAGAAGGCCCTGCGGGACAAGGGATACAATTCAGAGATATTCATTCGGTTCTATGAACCTCGTATGGCCAAATTCATCAAGGATTACAAAGAGTACACCCAATACAGTGCCAAGGAAAACGTCGTCATCTTCCATTTTTCCATCGGGTCGCCGGTGTCCAAGATGTTTTTCCGCATTCCCGACCGGAAGATCATGATTTATCACAACATAACACCGTATGAGTATTTTTTGGATGCACACCGCATACTCTCCCGGGAGTGCTACAAAGGCCGTCTGGAAATCAAGCTCTTTGTCGATAAAGTGGATCTCGCCCTGGGGGATTCGGAATTCAACAGGAAAGAACTTGTCCAGTTCGGATATCCGAATACGGGTGTTTTGCCCCTGCTCATGAACCTGTCGAAGTTTGACCAACCCGGAGATCCTGTTGTGCAGGCGATGTTTGGAAGCGGAAAATGGACAGTTCTATTTGTCGGCCGTGTCATCCCAAACAAGAAATTTGAGGATGTCATTAAAGTGTTTCATTTCTACAAAAAGTTCTTCAATCCGAACTCGCAGCTCATCCTTGCCGGAGACTTCAGAGGAATGGAACGCTACTATGCCGCCCTTCAGAAACTTGTGGATGATTTGGAATTGAGTGATGTGCACCTCACAGGCCATATCGAATTTTCCGAATTGGTGTCCTATTTCAAGCTGGCCGATGTTTATCTCAGCATGAGTGAGCACGAAGGATTCGGCGTCCCGCTATGCGAAGCCTTCCACAACCGAGTACCTGTCGTTGCTTTTGCCGCGGGGGCTGTCGAGGAGACCATGAACGGTGGGGGAATTCTCCTCCGCACAAAGGATTTTTTCCGGACTGCGACACTTCTGCATCAGCTTCAACGGGATAAAGAGTTTCGGACTGAAATCATTGCCTCACAAAATGAAGCGCTGAAAAAGTATGAGCGAAAAAATATCACAGAAATTTTGATGAGCCACATTGAGAGAGTTACCCAATCATGAGAATCGATCAACTCGTACCCGCCTTCCATAGGGGAGACGCTATCGGCGATACGGCCTTTCACCTCAAACAATACCTGAAATCTCAGAAATTTCAATCCGACATTTACTGTCTGTCCCACGACAGTGAATTGGCATCTGTGGCCAAGTCCTTTGCCTCTTTTCCAAAACCAGAGCCTTCAGACATCACCATTCTCCACTTTGCTCTGCCCTCACCCCTGACAAAGGCTTTCACCGAGCTTCCCAGCAGAAAAGTGATCCTCTATCACAACATCACTCCCCATGAGTACTTCACGCCCTACAGCACAGAAATGGACCGAATCTCCCGGGTCGGCAGGGAAGAACTCAAAGGGCTATCCCCTCATGTGGAATTGTCTTTGGCTGACTCTGAATTCAACCGCCAGGAACTGGCCGCTTTGGGCTTTAAGCGAACCGAAGTATTTCCCCTTTTTATTGATTTCACCAAGTACAGAAAGCCCATGAGCCCATTCGTGTACGACCTCTTCAATGACGGCCGAACCAATATTCTCTTTGTCGGACGCATTGTTCCCAACAAGAGAATCGAGGTTCTCATCAAAGTTCTCTTCTACTACAAAAAGTATATTTCTCCCCTTGTCAGATTGATCGTGGTCGGCAAGACATCCTCTCTTCCCAAATATTACCAGAGCTTGGTCAGACTGGCGGATGAATTTTATCTGAAACCGGAGGAAATCTGTTTCACGGGACATATTCCCGAGGAAGAAATGTATGCGCTTTACAAGGCTTCTGATGTCTTTCTCTCCATGAGCGAACATGAAGGTTTCGGCCTCCCTTTTGTTGAATGCCTCCTTTTCGACCTTCCTGTTGTGGCCTACAATTGTACGGCTGTGCCCTACACCCTGGGGGATGCCGGAGTTCTGATCAACACCAACACACGAGTGGACCTCATCGGGGAAATGGTTCACACTGTGGCCACCGACAGAAACCTGCATCAGTCACTGATCGAAGGACAGCGCCTTCAGTTGAAAAACTACACAGAGATTAAACAGGAGAATCTCTTGCTCAGGATTTTAAAGAGCTTGGAGGTTAAAACAGACAAATGAAAATCGCCTTTGTTGTCCAGCGTTATGGAAAGGAGGTCATGGGAGGATCTGAACTCCACTGCCGTCAGATCGCCGAGCGGCTTACAGAGTTTGGTTTTGACTGCACTGTTTATACGACGACAGCAAAAGATTATATAACTTGGAAGAACGAATATCCACCCGGGGAAACCATTCTCAACAGTGTCCGCGTGAAACGCTTCCCTGTCGAGAAAGAAAGGGATATTGACTCTTTCAATGAATTCTCGGACTGGATTTTTCACAATGAACACTCTCGTGACGACGAAATTGAGTGGATGGAGAGACAGGGGCCTGTATGTCCTGGATTGATCGAAGCTTTGGGCCGCGAAGACAGGGAACATGATGTTTTTATTTTTTTTACGTATCTCTATTACAGCACCTATTGGGGTTTGCCCGAAGTCAAGGTTAAAAAGGCATTGGTTCCCACAGCACATGATGAGCCTGCCCTCTATCTCGGGTTGATGACGGAGGTGTTTGCGTCTCCCGATGCCTTCATGTTCAATACAGATGCCGAGAAAAACATGGTTCTCACACAATTTTCCTTGGAAGAGAAATACCAGGATGTGGTCGGTGTGGGCGTGGATCTTCCCGATCTCGATGCTGATTCGCAGTTTTTCAGACAAAGCGGTGTTTTTCAACCCTATATCCTGTATGCAGGCCGGATTGAACCCGGCAAAGGATGTCAGGAACTGTTTGATCACTTCTACCGCTACAGCCAAAGAAACCAGAACCTTTCTCTTGCCCTCATCGGAAAGCAACTGATGGACATACCTCGCTTTCCTCGGGTTTCCTATCTTGGATTTGTCAGTCCAGACAAAAAAAATGCAGCCATGGCCTCTGCTGTGGTCACTGTCCATCCTTCCCATCTTGAGAGTCTCTGCATGGCTGCTCTCGAATCCTTGGCTGTGAAAACTCCCCTTTTGGTACAGGAGAATACCGAGCCCCTGAAGCAGCACTGTTTGAAAGGAAAATGTGGTTTGACCTATTCCAGCTATGAGGAATTTGCCGAGGATTTAGACCTTTTTCTTTCCGACCGGCGTCTGAGGGAAATCATGGGTGAAAACGGAGTGGATTATGTCCGCACCAATTATTCATGGCCAGTTGTTGTTGAAAAGTACAAAAAGCTTTTTGCCCGTTTGCATCAACCCGGGCGCTAACCTTTCGAGATTCTTGTTTATTATTCATACTCCCGGCAGCATGACCGACTAAACTTTCTTGGAGAAATGGAAATCGAGCACTCAGGCTGAGGAACGAATTACAGATCAAGAAAATCCAGGGAAGCGGGCATGACAAACATCATTCGAGGGATGAAATTGACTCTACAGGACAATTGTGCTAAGAATTGACTCTGAGTTGAGATAAATGGCATTCATCAACTATGCAACGAAACACCTTGCTGTTAAAATCGTATACTATGGTCCGGGGTTGAGCGGCAAAACAACGAACATTCGTTACATCTACAGCAAAATGGAACCAGCTTCGCGGGGAGATTTGATCTGTTTGGAGACACCCATGGAGCGGACACTTTTTTTTGATCTTCTGCCGATAAAGGCGGGTATGGTCAACGAATTCAAGACCCATTTTCAGCTTTTAACAGTCCCCGGGCAGGTCTTCTATGAAGCTTCAAGAAAAAGCGTGCTCAAAGGTGCGGACGGAATCGTGTTTGTTGCAGATTCTCAAATCCCGCTTATCGATGCCAACCTGGAAAACTTTGATAATTTGAGAAAACACCTCCAAGAACATGACGTGGACTTGAATTTGATTCCTCTTGTCTTCCAATATAACAAACGTGACCTGGAAAACTTGATTCCCGTGGAGACCTTTAACAGCCTCTTGAATCCCATGAAACGGCCCTATGTCGAATCTTCGGCCATCAACGGGGATGGCGTTTTGGAGACGTTGAAGGAAATTGCCAAGATCACTATCCCTTGGGTGAGAGAAAAAATCTTCGGTGAAAAAAGAGAAGTTGTGAATAAAGAGGAACAGATGAGACGCATCCGGAAGGCCGAGGATGAGCGAGCTAAAGAAAAAACAGGAATCAAGTTTGTTTCAGAAAAGAAGACAGCGCCTATTCGGTTGACCAAAATCAAATTCAAATCCCAGACAGATGTGGAAAAGGAACTGGATAGCCTTGCCAAAGAATTTACGAATAATGATCAATAATTTCTGACTGAGTCTGAAGGACATCCTTTTTTATTCCCCATGATACAAATAGCATAAAGCCTTCGTCTCTAGTTACAGATAAAATGCTTTTTAAAATTTTTAGTGCTGCCTTGTGTGGCCTCGACGCCTACTTGGTCGAAGTGGAAATAGATTTCTCCCTGGGAATTCCCGACTTCACCATTGTCGGACTGCCCGATGCCGCAGTTAGGGAGAGCAAGGAGCGTGTCAAGGCCGCGCTCAAAAATTGTGGCTATGCGTTTCCCTCCCTCAAACTTATCATCAACCTGGCTCCGGCAGACCGAAGGAAAGAAGGCTCGATGTATGATCTGCCCATTGCTCTCGGGATGCTTGCCTATCTGGATTTGTTTCCTGCCGAAAAGCTGCGGGATTACATTTTTTTGGGAGAGCTGGCTTTGGATGGGCGGATAAAACGAGGACGGGGCATCTTGTCTTCGACCGTGCTGGCCAAAAGTCTGGGTTTTAGGGGCATCGTTGTCCCCAAAGGAAACGAACGTGAGGCAGCCCTTGTCATGGATATAGATATCTACGGCCTCGGGAATTTGGTAGACGTTGTCCGGTTTTTATCGGAGCCCGGAACGATTTCCCCGGCTCGGTACTCGCTGCGCGAGCTTCTGCCTCCCGTGAATTATGATGTGGATTTCCAGGAGATCAGGGGTCAACAGCATGTCAAGAGGGCCCTTGAAGTGGCCTCGGCAGGAGCGCATAACGTACTGCTGATAGGACCGCCGGGAGCCGGAAAAACCATGATGGCCAGGAGGATGCCGACTATTCTGCCACCGATGAGCTTCGATGAAATCATCGACGTGACCCAAGTCTACAGTGCATCAGGTCTTCTTCCTCCGGAAAGCGTCATGGGAGAAAGGCCTTTTCGTGCCCCGCATCACACGACAACGGTGGCTGGTCTTATCGGCGGCGGAGTTGTTCCCAAGCCCGGCGAGGTGAGCCTGGCCCATCATGGAGTGCTCTTTTTGGATGAACTGCCGGAGTTCCGGAAAAGCGCCCTGGATGGACTGAGACAGCCCTTGGAAGATGGTGTCGTCACAGTATCGAGGGCTTCGATGACGGTGACCTACCCTTCGAATTTTATGTTGATCGCGGCTATGAATCCCTGTGAAGATGCCTCAGCGAGTCATTCTACGGTTGGCATGGATTGCTCGGATTTTCAAAAATACCGCTACTATTCCAAGATTTCCAGGCCTCTCCTGGATCGCATTGATATTCAAATAGAAGTTCCCAAAGTCGAATTCAAAGACATGATCGCTAAGGAAGAAGGGGAGAAATCAGCCGATATCCGAAAAAGAATTGTGAATGCCCGGAAAAATCAGCTCAAGAGGTTCAAAGGCAAAAAAATCTACTGCAACTCACAGATGGGAACAAAAGATGTGAAGAGGCACTGCTCGGTTGACGAAGAAGGTCAAATGCTGTTGGAGATGTCCGTAACCAAGCTGGGTTTTAGCGCGAGAGCTTACACGCGCGTTCTCAAGGTGGCCAGAACCATCGCCGATTTGTGCGGGGAAAAGGATATTCTGCCGGCCCATATATCGGAAGCCATCCAGTATAGGATGATGGATAAGTACTTCTAATTCCCATACCACTCATTACATTTTCCACATTTTTCTATCGTGTCACTCGTAAAAGGTATAAATTGAGGAACAATACGCGGCGAAAAAATTCTTGACAAATAATGAATTCTGAATATAATAATAATACAATATTATAACTTAGTAATGTATAATTATGAATGAACACACACGCAAACAAAATGATCTTGCAGTAAAATTCAAAGCCCTGGCTCATCCCGCTCGGGTGAAGCTGGTTCAAGATTTGCTCAAGAAGGAATTATGCGTAGGGGAGATTCAAGAAAGCCTCTCCATTTCCCAGCCGAATGTGTCCCAGCACCTCAGGATTCTTAAAAAAGCTGGAGTAGTGACAGGCCGAAGAGATAAAAACAGGATCTGCTACAGCATCGAGGATGAGCGAATCAAACAGGCGTTTGAGTTACTTTTAAAAGGGAGACAAAACAATGGCAAACATTCATGAAGTCACTACAAACGAATTCAAAAAAGAGGTTCTGGAATCGGATATTCCGGTGCTCGTAGATTTTTGGGCGCCTTGGTGTGGCCCCTGCCGCATGGTTGCTCCGGTCGTCGAGGGTATCGCTCAAAAAATGGATGGAAAATTCAAGTTCGTCAAACTCAATACAGACCAAAACCAGGAAACAGCCATGGAGTATGGGATTATGGCTATTCCCTCTCTGGTTGTTTTCAAAGGCGGGTCTGAAGTCCACCGCGTGGTAGGATTCATGCCCCAAGAGCAGCTTGAAAGCGAGCTGTCGCAATTCCTATCCCCCTCATAAAATAGCGGCACCAGTTTGTTTCGATCATCGCTGCCCTCAGGATCACTGTTGGTATATTCTGAATTTATGCCCTGCGGATGTCTATCAGGTGCTGCTTTTTGTTAGCCATTGCCCTAATTTTTAACAGGTTCACTTTTTGATTGACCTTAGCTGAGGATTACATATCTTAAAAATTTTTGCTTTTCCAGCGGATTTGTTACAATCAGCAAGAACGAGGCTGATACAATGCAGCGAAGACGCTTTCTTCAAACGAGTTTTTTGGGGCTTTTGAACTTTTCCCGTTCAGGATTCTCTGCGAGGAGAACTCAGAATCAACACATCAAAAGACAAACTCTCCCCAAGCGAATTTTAGGACGAACAGGGGAGAAGATTTCTGTTATTGGCCTGGGCGGTATCGTGGTCGTGAATGAAAACCAAGAAACAGCCAACCGAATAGTCAGCAATGCTGTTGAACAAGGCGTGAATTACTTTGATGTGGCCCCATCCTATGGGAACGCTGAAGAGATCCTGGGTGTTGCTTTAAAACCTTTTAGAGAAAAAGTTTTTCTTGCCTGTAAGACATTGGAGCGGAGCCGGAGGGGAGCGGAAGAGGAACTCGATCGTTCTTTGCAGAGATTGCAGACAGACTACTTCGATCTCTACCAATTCCATGCCCTCACAGAAATCCGGGATGTCAATCGGACACTCGGCCGGAGCGGCGCCATAGATGCCGTTATCCGTGCCAAAGAAGAGGGGAAGATTCGTTATATCGGATTTTCCGCGCATTCCTCCGAAGCGGCGCTTCGAGCTATGGATCAATTTGATTTTGATACCATCTTGTTTCCCGTCAATTATGTTTGTTACTTTAAGGCTAACTTCGGGCCGGATGTCGTCCGCACAGCCCAAGCAAAAAAAATGGGCATTCTCGGACTCAAGGCATTGGCCAGACAGCCCTGGCCCTCAGAAGACATGAAAAAGAACTGGCCAAAATGCTGGTATCAGCCTGTGGTGAATCCTGAAGAAGCTTATCTTGCCCTTCGTTTCGCTTTAACTCAACCGGTTACGGCCGTGATCCCCCCTGGTGATATCCGTCTCTTCAGACAAGCTCTAGAGATGGCGCACAGTTATACGCCTCTCAATGCCGGAGAAGAGCGTCGCTTGCGTATTCAGGCCCAAGGCCTCCAACCATTGTTCCCTCTGACATCCTAACCCCTGAATACGAGAGCCTAGCGTTTTCCAAAAAAAAGATTAAACTTGACAGAACACGTGTAATCTCATTTAAATATCTGTTAACCTGAAATATCTGATTGGTGTTGTCCAGGATGCAACGAAATGAGGATCACTGGGAATTCGAAACTCAAACAACACACCTCACATCTTGCCGCGAACACTATTCATGGTGATCTTCTTGTTTTGGTGATCATATTCTTGGAAGGAGAATTGACATGCAAAAATCCCGGATCATTATTTTAGCTTTGTTCTGTCTGTCTACGGTTTTGGCCTCTTCGGAGGATGTTCCAAAAGATCCTCTCGTCATTGATGTTGCGTCGGCCAAATTGACTTCAGAAAAACAATTCATTCTATCCTGGTTAGACGCGCATATGCCGGAATTGAGTGAAATCAACGCAAAGATATGGGAGTATGCCGAGGTGGCCATGGAGGAATACCAATCCTCTGAACTTCTGGCGTCCTACCTGGAGAAAAATGGGTTTCAGGTCACGCGGGGTGTTGCCGGAATGCCTACAGCCTTTGTGGCCGTCCACGGGAAGGGGGCCCCTGTGATAGGGATTTTGGCTGAGTATGACGCCCTCCCTGGCCTTTCGCAAAAGCGGCTCCCGCAAAAACAAGCCATCGAAGAGGGCCAGCCCGGACACGGATGTGGTCACAATATTTTTGGAACAGCCAGCACAGCCGCTGCAGTGGTCTTAAAGGAATTCATTCAGAAAAATAATTATGAAGGGACCGTAAAGCTATTTGGATGCCCTGCAGAGGAAACCGTGGTGGGCAAGGTTTTTATGGCCCGGGATGGAATTTTTAACGGGCTGTCCTGCTGCATCCAGTGGCACCCCTCATCGGAAAATGCTGTCTCGATGGATTCCTCCAATGCCATGAACCAGTTTGAGGTGGAATTCTTCGGAAAAACCGCCCACTCCGCCGGCGATCCCTGGAATGCCCGGAGTGCTTTGGATGCTGTCGAGTTGACCAATGTCGGTTTGAATTATCTGAGGGAACACCTCAAGCCCACAGCCCGAATACACTATGTGATCAAGCACGGAGGCGGAGTCCCCAATGTTGTCCCTGATTACGCGCGGGCCTGGTATTATGTCAGAGACATTGACCGGGAAGATGTGGAGAAGGATTATGCCCGTGTTCTGAAGATAATCGAAGGCGCAGCGCAGATGACAGAGACCACCTATAAGATCAGTTTTATCAGCGGTGTCTATAATATGCTGCCCAATCAGACAGGCAATGAAGTCGTCTACAGCAATCTGCTTCTCGTGGGACCACCTTCGTTTACAGAGGATGAACAAGCCTATGCCAGAACAATTCAAAAAAATTTGGGACTCACCCAGAAAGGATTGAAAACATCGATCGAGCCCTTCAGGCTGCCCGAGAGAAGCTGGGGGTCGGGTTCTACGGATGTGGCTGAAGTCAGCTGGCTCACGCCCACAACCAGCCTGGGTGTGAGCTTCAAGCCGATGGATACGCCGGGCCATCATTGGGCGGCTGTGGCCTGTGGAGGCATGTCGATCGGTCACAAATCCATGATCACGGCAGCCAAAGTGATGGCCCTTTCAGGCGTCGATTTTCTCTTGAAGCCGGAACTGATTACAAAAATGAGAGAGGAATGGGTCAAGAAGAAGGGGGATAAAGAATACAAATCTCCCCTCCCTCCAGATTTAAAACCGCCTGTTAATTCTCAGAATGTCCAATAAATGAAAAATACACCAAAAGCTCTTAGCCGCTTCATATCGATTGATATGATAAGCACAGACATGTGTTATGGAATGAGGGTAGGATGAAAGAGGAGGACGTATGAACACATTAAAGGAAACAGCATGGTCTCGCCGGAAGTTTATCAGCTCAGTCCCGGGATTCCTGGTTGCTGCGGGAATAGTGAGCGATCCTATCATATCGGCCGGACATCAGGATGTCTCAGAGTTGCCGCAAGAATTGACGGCGGAGGAAAAAAATTGGGTGGCGAAATCCTCGATGGCCAAAGATATGTCCAACTACTTCGGAGAGGGCTACAGTTGTGCCGAATCCCTTTTTATGGTTTCGCTGCGTTTCCTTAAGAAACCAGAGGAGCTAGTTTGGGTAGCCAGTGGTTTTGGCGGAGGTTTGTACCACCGGGATCTCTGTGGTTTTCTCACTGCGGGCGTAATGGCCATAGGTCTTTCGGCGGGGATGATAGAAGCAGAGAGAAAAGAAGCCAAAGCCCTGTGCAGCCAGAGAGTGAAAAAATACTGGAAATGGTGGACGTCAGAGGCCCCTTTGCGCTGTGCGAATATCCGGACCGAAGGGACCTCTTCAAAGGTCTGCCAACGCTTGGGCCTCTTGGCTGCTGCCAAAACAGAAGAATTGATCAAGAGTGAGTGAATTACGTCGCGAACACTTTTTTTAGAAGCTGTCGGTGATGAAGAATTATTGAGAAGGAGGGCACAATGGCGCTTGTGATTCGAGGATCGGGGTTGACGATCCAGGATATTGTGGAGGTAGCCAGGGATAACAGGAAAGTCGAACTCCATCCCGATTCTGTCGCAAAGATAAAACAGTGCCGGGACATGCTTGAAAAGAAGATAGAAGCCCGTGAAATCATGTACGGCGTGAATACAGGCATTGGTGAGCTGTCCGAAGTCGTGCTCACCGATGAGCAGATCAAAGATTTCCAGAAATACCTCATCTACAATCACGCGGCAGGAATAGGTGAGCCCCTGCCCATTGAGTTTGTGCGGGCTGCCATGCTCAGCCGGATCAATGTCCAGGCCCAAGGCAATTCGGGAGGTCGTCTGGCGATAACCGAAACTCTGGTGGACATGCTGAACAAAAATGTCACTCCTTATGTCTGTGAAAAAGGATCTGTGGGGGCCTGTGGAGATTTATCCCCCATGTCTCAGATCGCGCTGCTCATGCTTGGCGAAGGGCACGCCTATCATAAAGGTGAGCTGTACGAAGGGAAGGAAGCCTTGGGCCGGGCCGGGATTCCTGTCCCCGGTTTGAAGGCCAGGGATGGGTTGGCGACCATCAACGGGTCCAACATTCTGACCGGTATGAGCGCCATCCTGCTCTAAGATGTCAACCGCTGGTTGAAGCAGTCTGAGATTGCCGCGGCCATGTCTCTCGAGGCGCTCAAAGCCAACATGAAACCTTACACGCCGAAACTCCATGAGGCTCGCGGATTCCCCGGCGCTATCAGGACAGCCAAGGCGATCCAAAGGGTGATCAAAGGCGAAGATTTGGCCGAAGGCAAATTGAGGGTCAAAGTCCAGGATGCCTATTCCATGCGGTCGACGCCGCAGGTCATCGGGGCTGCGAACGATGCGGTAGCCTGGGCCAAAGCACAAGTTGAGATCGAGTTGAACGGTGTGGGGGATAATCCCGTCTTCTTTCCCGAAGAAAACCTACAGCTAACAGGTGCCAACTTCCAGGGAAATCCGGTCTCGCTTCCCATGGATATGGTCGGCGCGGCGGTGACTTTGGTTTCTGTGATGTCCGAGAAGCGGATGAACAGGCTGAACCACCCGGCCCTGAGTGTGGGCCGCCCTTTTTGGCTAAAGGAGCCGGGATGTTTTCCGGGTTGATGTTGAGCTCCAGTACACGGCGGACATGATGATCGTGGAGCAGAGAATCCTCTCGATGCCTGCGTCTATCCAGTCCATTCCCGCGGCAGCCGATCAGGAAGATTTCGTCTCCCAGTCAGATTTTTAAACAATTCTTGCAACGTTTGTATAAGGCGGGGCTTGGTTGGTCCAGAATCTGCCAATGTCGCTCAGCCAATCCCTGATTTATTCTCTCTTGGTAGATTTTATCCGTCTAGGATTTCAGCCGATTCAGTCACAGCAGGATGAAACAACCTGTCCTGCAGCAGAAAACATGTCAATGATGGGAGTCTCGAATTCCCATGCTTACTCTATGCGGTTCACATCCCTTTGGCGGATTGGGACGATGTCTCCCTTTCACCTCTGTGGGACGGACGGAGGCCGGGCAGCTCATCTGGGCAGGCTAAAAAAATCACCCGTGAAATCACCCCCAACGGCGATTTACCCTCTCTGCTTCTGTCGAATATAATCCCGGCTGTAATTCGGAAAATATCCAAGAGGAGTAGCTTATGAAGCACAAAATCTGGTTCGACCAGGACTACGAGATTCTTAGACAGGAAGTGATCGGTGCTTACTCGTCCCAGGAGGCGAGGGATTCCGGCGCAGAATACAAGAAATCTCTCGAGGGGAAGCCCTACCGCCAATTGATCGTTGATTTATCCCAGGCCGGAAAAATGCAGGATAGACAGACACGAAAGATAACAAGTGAGAGCTTGGAGGATGCCGACATCTCGGCGGTCGCCTTTGTTGGTGCCACTGCCGCCACCAGGATGATCGCCAAGGTCCTCATGAAACTCGGTTCCAACAAAATCAGCACGGATTTCTTCAAGACGGACAGCGAGGCGGTCAATTGGCTGAACAATAAGAGGGGGACAAAATGACTGCTGCGTATGCCGTTAAAAATCTCAAACAACGGGTAGAAAAGATTGAAAATGTTTTAGCCGCCGTGGCCGCAGGAGATAAAGACGCCCGGGTGAATTCCCAAATCGAGGATGATTTCAGCGGGGTGGAATTTGCCATTGACCTGCTGATCGATGACCTTACCGACGAACTGGATCAGGGAGAAAAGACGCGAAAAGAATTGGAAGAAAAACTGGCAACCATTCAACAGCAGCAGCAGACAATCCGCCAGCAGCAGGATGACTTGTTGGAACTTTCCAGCCCGGTTACAAAAGTCTGGGATAATGTCCTGATCCTTCCGGTTATCGGAACTCTGGACAGCCGCCGGGCGCAGATCATGATGGAAAATTTGCTTGATAAGATAGTCCAGACAGGATGCACTTATGCCATACTGGATATCACCGGAGTCCCCACCATCGACACTCAAGTGGCCAATCATTTGCTCAAGACCGTCACCGCCGCCCGCCTGCTGGGAGGGGAATGCATCATTTCCGGAATAAGCCCTGCGATAGCCCAGACTATCGTCCACCTGGGTATTGACCTCTCTGCGATAAACACGAAGGCCACCATGCAGGAAGCGATGAAAACGGCTTTCCTCAGTAACAATCACAAGAGCTCCGAGCTCACCCATGATGAGGAAGAATCTCTCCGAGAGATAAAATGAACGAACAGGCCGCCAACCGCAAGATACCCATAATCAAGATCAGGGATTTTCTGATTGTATCGATCCAAGTTGATATGCATGATCGATTGGCCATTGAGCTTCAGGCACAGATCCTCGAGGAATTGTCGCAAACCGGAGCCAAAGGCGTGTTGATCGATATATCCGTGCTGGAAATGGTGGACTCCTTCATAGGGAGGATGCTTTCCGGAATGGCCTCCATGGCGTCCATAATGGATGCGGCTGTCGTGATCGTGGGGATGCAGCCCGCAGTAGCCATCACGCTCGTCGAACTCGGACTGGAAATGCCGGGTGTGGACACGGCCTTGAACATGGAAAACGGTATTGCCATGCTCGAGAAAAGACTTGAATCGCAGAATGAATTCTATAACCCGAACGGGGCTTAAGGCTATTCCATGTTCGAATCGGCAGACGTTGTGGAAAACAAGCAGATTGAAGGCTTTTCCATAGAATCCGAATTAGACATCGTTAAAGCCCGGCAGCTCGTCCGGAATATCGCCAAGCAGCTTCACATGGGAATTGTCGATCAAACACGTATAACGACAGCGGTCAGTGAGCTTTTCCGAAATATGTTTCAGTACGCGGGAGGAGGAGAAGTTTTGGTTGAAAGCGGAGTGCATAGCGGCCGCAATGCTGTCATAGTAACCTGTATCGATCATGGCCCGGGAATAGCCGACCTGGACAGTGCCATGAAGGATGGTTATACCTCGGGAAAGGGGATGGGATTTGGATTACCCGGGGCAAAAAGACTGGTCGATGAGTTTCAGATCGATTCACGAGTCAATGAGGGGACAACGGTCCGGGTAATTAAATGGATTTGACACGCGATCAGGTGCACAAATTTCATGTGCGCGATTACTCCGATGTGGGAGCCTGCCGACGAAAAGCGGTTCATTTCGCCAAGCAGTTGGGATTTGACGAGGTGAAACTCGGCGAGGTGGCCATCCTGACCTCTGAAATGATTTCGAATATTGTCTTTCACAGTGATGCCAGCGGTTATTTTTTTATATGTCGCGTACAGAGCGAAAAGGAACTCCAGGGGATAGAGATGTGGAGTTGTGATTACGGCAAAGGTATTCCGGATGTCGATCAGGCTGTAAAAGATGGTGTTTCGGAAAATCCTTCTCTCGGGATAGGACTGGGATCCATCAAGCGCTTGTCCGATGAGTTTGCGATAAATCCCGATACCTATCCTTCCTTCATAGCTTCTGATAGTTCCGGTCAGGATCAGGTTGGAACGCTGATTTACTCACGCAAATGGCTATCCACAGTCAGGTGGATCGGAACGAATAAAAACCTGGAATTGGGCGCAGCTTCCCGCCCCTTCCCGGGGGAGAAATACAACGGTGATGAATATGTCGTTGTCCATCTCTCTCCCGAGGAAACTTTGATTGCGGTTATCGATGGTCTGGGTCATGGGGAGGATGCGCACAAGGCCTCTTTGCTCGCTAAAGAAAGGATTTTGGGTAATCCATATCTGCTTCTCGAGGATCTGATGCAACAAGTCCACGTAAGCTTGAGAGGTACCAGGGGCGCAACGATCGGCTTAGCCCGGATAGATACCCAATCGGATAAGGTCTCCTTCCTCGGAATCGGGAACATAGAGGGACGAATATTCCGTGAAGACAGCACACAAAGCCTCATCTCATTGGGGGGTATTGTCGGACATAAAATGCGAACGCCCCAGCTTTTGGAATGTGAATTTACGTCGGACAATGCCTTGGTTCTTCATTCTGATGGAGTAAAATCCGGCTGGCAAAATACGACGATCGCATGTCAGCAGAATTTGCAAAAAACCGCAGAGGAATTACTGAGCTCCTATGCAAGGAACAGTGATGATGCCACCATTCTTATCGTCAGGAACGCTTCACGAAATCGGTGAAGTCCCGATTCAATTTGAAACAGATATTCTTCGTGCGCGGAATCTATCCGCTTTGCTGGCAAAGGAAGCGGAATTTGACAAGGTTACCTGCATCCGGATTGCCACGGTTGCATCCGAATTGACCCGGAACATGCTCGAATACGCCGAGGGAGGGGCAATCAGGTTTTTTCTTGCCCGACGGAACGGCGAATCCAGCGGCTTTGTTATGGAGTTCCAGGATCATGGGCCCGGCATTGAAAATGTCGATCGGATCAAATCAGGACGCTCGATATCAGGCCGGGGCATGGGGGTAGGCCTATCGGGATCGATGAAATTGATGGATGACTTTGACATCCGCTCCGAGGCTGAGAAGGGGACAACAATAGTGGCGGCCAAATGGCTGCCCGAATTTTCCAAGAGCCTGGAGGTCTCCCGGATTAAGGACATCCGGTCCGCATTCCAAAAAACAGCCATGCGGGGCGACATCAGTATGGTCGATACCATCAATGAACAAAACAAGGAATTACTCCAACTGCTTCGGGAACTGCGGGAGCGTAACTCCGAAATCAAATCCATCAATCAGGAATTGGAGGAAACCAACAAGGGGGTTTTAGCTCTGAACAGGGAATTGGAGGACAAAGCTTCGGTCATTGCCAAGGCAAAGCAGGAAGCGGAGCTGGCCAATAAGGCAAAAAGCGAATTTTTAGCCAATATGAGTCATGAAATTCGCACGCCTATGAACGGTATTATCGGGATGACCAGCCTGCTGCTCGATACGAAAATGAACATGGAGCAACGGGAATATGCCGAGACTATTCGCAACAGCGGGGAAGCTTTGTTGACAATCATCAACGATATTCTGGATTTCTCTAAGATAGAGGCGGGGAAACTCGATCTGGAAATTCTCGATTTTGATCTTCGGGCAACTATTGAAAACATGAATGACATTCTAGCTTTTAAAGCTCAAAACAAGGGGCTGGAGTATATCTCTCTTATCGAACCGCAAGTCCCGTTTTTCCTACGAGGAGATTCCGGACGCCTGTGTCAGGTGTTGATCAACCTCATCGGAAATGCCGTGAAGTTTACCAGCGCCGGAGAAATCGTTCTCCGGATCAGTCAGGAAAAGGAAGAGGGAGATCGAGTGGTGCTGCGCTTCACGGTCAGTGACACCGGAATTGGAATCGCCCAGGAGAAGATCGCCTTCTTATTCGATGAATTCACCCAGGCCGATACTTCTGTGAGCCGGAAGTTCGGAGGAACGGGTCTTGGGCTTACGATATCCAAACGAATCGTGAAGATGATGGATGGAGAGATCGGCGTCGAAAGTGAACTGGGGAAAGGTTCGACATTTTGGTTCACAGCCGCTTTCTCAAAACGGAAAGATGTCCAAAAATCGGAAATTGATAAAAAGGCGAGCCTGGCTGATAAACGTGTTTTAGTCGTGGATTCGAACGCACTGAGCCGGCGAGTTTTTGTCGAGTACCTGCGTTCATGGAAATGCCGGTTTGCTGGTGTGCCCGATGCACCGTCGGCTCTTAAGAAATTGAGATCTGCCACAGAAGAGGGCAGGCCCTTTGATATTGCTATCCTCGACATGGCGCTTCCGGAGATTACAGGAGAGACTCTGGGCAGGATGATAAAAGAGGATAAATCACTGTACGGCACGATACTGGTGATGATCACCTCTCTGGACAGGAAGGGAGATACCGACCGTTTGAAGAAGATAGGGTTCTCCGCTTATCTAACCAAACCGGTTAAGCAAATGCGGCTTCACGACTGTCTGGTTGCCATTCTCGGCCGGAAATCCCATCCATGCGATTTTTCCGATGCCTCGGTTGTGACTCGATACAATCTGACGGAGAACCAGAAACGCAATATTCGGATTCTCGTTGCTGAAGATAATATCGTCAACCAGAAGGTCGCCGTGAGGATACTGGAGAAATACGGCTATAGAACCGACACCGTCGCCAACGGGCAAGAGGCCATCAAGGCACTGGAGACGATTTCCTATGATTTGGTGCTCATGGACATAAATATGCCTGAGATGGATGGTATTGAAGCGACGAAGCGAATTCGCGACCGTAAATCGACTGCGTTGAAGCCCGAAATTCCCATTATAGCCATGACAGCCCATGCCATCAAAGGGGACTCTGACAAGTGTCTCCAAGCGGGAATGGATGACTATGTATCAAAACCGATTCGGACCGATAAGCTCATAGAAGCCATTGAAAAATGGCTCTCAAAATGATTTTTTCTCTCAGGTCTTGTTCTGCTGTTTTATACTTTCGTCCAGCTTTTTGTTCGAGGTTGGGCATATCTCTTTTTTCTCTTTTTTTCCGTAGTTTTCCTCAAGGTGACAGCCATAGATTGAGATATTCATGTTTAATCTGAAACAATTTGATGACGGTTTGGAAATTGGGGAGACTGTGTGACTTAAAAAACCAGATAATCCCCATTCTTGATAATTGTTGCGGTCCTGTTGTCTTCAAATATGGCGGTGGCCTCTTGCACAAGAATCGGTGATTCTTTGGCGTAGACCCAATCGAAGTGGATCACGTTATCCGGCGACCCGAATGAATTCACACCCGTAATTCCGCCTATATGATCGCTTCTTCCGTAGGCCCAGTGGAAACCGGCCTTTTCGTCTTCGAGAACGTTTCCTGTGACCACGGCTTTGGGATTGGTGCCAAAGGCACATTCGGCGATGTTTCTGCGGGCGGCATCTCGAGCGAAGAAATCCCTAAACTCATTCGCTTGTTGGCCATCACCAATGACTTCGACAATGCTATTTTCCTCGACCTTAAAGACCACAAGTTCCCCGTTTTTCATCACAGGCAGCTCACCGGACGTTAAACTGGGTTCTCCCTTTTCGCCTTCGTAGGGGGCGTAAAACGTTTCCCCACTCGGCAAATTAATGAGGCGGAAGCCTTCTTTATCTCTAGGTAAATTGCCATCCTCAGTCAGACATTCTCTGAAACGCACATCGAAGTAGCATGTGTGACCGGTTGAAAAAACAACCTCGATGCCCTGGGTGCCTTCCAGGATTTTTTTGAGCTCCCGGCAGCGTAATGCCACTTCTTTGTAATCTGCCGAGAGGGACGTCTGTTCCATTTCCTTTTTAACCATTGGCATGGAGGCGCAGCGGAAATCCGGGTGAGATTTCGACCAGTTAATCAGGGGTGCGGATGCAGAGAACTCTGTAAGAGCCAGAGCAATTGTCGCTTTGGACAGGGCCTCGTTCAGAGTAATCGGTTCGCCTTCGCTCCATGGGAGATCTGCATTATGTTTGTACGTAGCGGGGTATTTCACGATCGGCAGAATATGAAATCCCATCTTCTTCCCCAGGAAATCAATCTCGCTGTGCCATTCGGTGGCCATTTGATGGCGGAGCTGCCATTCCCGGGTTTCCTGTTGGTTTTCTTTTGCTGTGTCGATGATTATGAGAACAGCTTCATCTTTTTCAGGGCTGAAAACATCACTGAATAATTTCTTCACATCAAAAGCCATAATTCACCTCACTTGATCGGATTTACAGATTTGTGACAAGTTGATGATCTTTGACGACAAGCTTCCCGTTCTTTATGACGTGCCTAACCGGATTGATGCCGAAGTGGTAAACGAGATAGGGATAATTGGGAGCATCACAAAGGACGAGATCCATTTTCTTGCCTTCTTCAAGGCTTCCGACACCTTGGTTTCTGTCCAGGGCAAAGGCGGCGTTGGCCGTGGTCGCCTGGATGGCCTCTTCGACACCCATACCTAAGGTATAGACAGCGAGCTGAAGGATAAATAACAGGGATTCCGTCATCGAGCTTCCGGGATTGAAGTCGGTCGCCAAAGCCACAACAGCGCCCCCATCGATGAGCTTTCGTGCCGGTGCCTTGGCTTCGTGCATGAGGAAGAACGAGACCCCCGGAAGGAGAGTGGCAACGGTAGAGCTGCCGGCCAATCTCTTGATGCCTTCCTCCGAGATGGCGATCAAGTGATCTGCGGAATTGGCCTCCTCTTTGGCTGCAAGAATAGCCCCCCCGAGGGAGACAAATTCGTCGGCGTGAATCCTTATCTTGAGTCCAGCTTTTTTGGCCGCCTTGATGAGCCTCTCCGTCTCTTCGATCGAGTAGACGCCTTCTTCACAGAAAACATCGAAAAACTCAGCGAGCCGCCCTTCGGTCACCTTGGGGAGGATGTCATGAGTGAGGAGATCGATATAGTCCTCTTTCCTGGATTTGTACTCTTTGGGAACCTCATGAGCCCCTAGAAAAGTCGGGACTAAATCAATCGGGTGTCTCGAATTGGCCTCTTGTATGGCCTCGAGTTGTTTCAATTCATCCTCAAGGTTAAGTCCGTAGCCGCTCTTAGCTTCCGCGGTAGTGGTTCCGTGCAGAAGCATGCTGTCAAGCCTTTGGAGGCAAAGGACGACAAGCTCTTCTTTCGATGCCTGCCGGGTGGCATTCACTGTTGTCTGTATGCCCATTCCTTTTTCGCTGAGCTGGAGATAGGTGTATCCTTTCAGCCTCAGCAGAAACTCTTCCTCCCTGCTGCCGGCAAATGGGAGGTGGGTGTGAGAGTCCACTAGCCCGGGCAATCCGACACAGTCCGCGCCTTCTATCTCTATGCCGGTCGCTGACAGCTCCACTTTCTGTTCCAGTTCTTTGCTGTTGCCGACAAACACAATCCGGCCTTCCTTGGAGGCAATACAACCTCTTTCGATAATGGCCATGTCTTGGAGCGCACTCGCCCTTTTGGGGATGGGCCCGGCGCAGGTGAGAAGCTGGTTGCACTCTCTGACAACCAGGTCAGCTGTAATCATCTAGGCTTTTCCTCAGGGATGTCCGTTTATTTCTCCGGATGAAAGAGGGAGTCTCATAAGGTTCCCATTTCTTTTCCCACGCAGGCCTTTGCCAGAGAGTTTCGTTTCCTTTGGGTTCGAAAACATAGGGCGGTGTTTCCCTCCTCACGCGAAAAGCGGGCGGAGTTTTTTCATGAACGGCCGGAAAATCCTCCGGCGTCACAGCGTGCGCAGCCGGTTTTGGATCAAATCCCGTCGCAATGACTGTGACCTTGACCATTTCCTTCATATCGTCATCGATGACTGTTCCGAAAATGATGTTGGCATCCGGATGGGCCATGCTGTGGATCAGTTCAGATGCTTTAGATACTTCATGCAGGGTGACGTCTTTACCTCCAGTAATGTTGATAAGCACGCCATGGGCACCTTCGATGGATGTGTCCACAAGAAGCGGGCTTGAAATGGCTTTGTGCGCACCGTCAACAGCCCTGTTTTCACCCGAAGCAATTCCTGTGCCCATGAAGGCCATTCCCATGCCTTTCATGATGGACTTGACATCGGCAAAATCCAGATTGATCAACCCCGGCCGTGTGATGAGGTCTGAAATACCCTGCACCGCCTGCCTCAGGATGTCGTCAGCCATCTTGAACGCATCTTGGATCGAGGTGTCCAGGTTTACTGTTTCCAGCAGTCTTTCGTTGGGGATGGATATGACCGTATCCACCGCAGATTTGAGTTCTGCCAGTCCATCCTGTGCCTGCTGGGCCCTGATCCGTCCTTCGAACTCGAAGGGAAGGGTGACAATGGCTATGGCCAGAATGTCCAGCTCCGAGGCGATGTTAGCCAGGATAGGCGTTGCGCCGGTCCCAGTGCCTCCACCCAAACCTGTTGTCAGGAAGACCATGTCAGCGCCTCCCATAAGTTCGACGAGTTTCTCTGTGTCTTCGAGGGCGGCCTGTTTTCCGACATCGGGCCTCCCTCCTGAACCAAGGCCTTTTGTCAATTCCGAGCCAATCTGGAATTTCGTCCCAGCCTGATTGTTGTTGAGCGCTTGCAGATCGGTGTTGACGGCAATGAATTCCACGCCTTCGATCCGTGCCTCGATCATCCTGTTGACAGCGTTTCCACCGCCGCCTCCGATCCCGATGACCTTGATTTTGGCTCCCTCGCGCTCATCCACCAGATGAAATTTGAGCTTACCTTTAAAATCCTCACTCATGTTGTACCTCCTAGGCTTCTCTGAGCCAGTCTTTGATTTTGACCCAAAACCCTTTTTTTCTATCTTTCGTGAAACCTCTATCCTTCCATTGGTTGTAGCCATATAGGATGAGTCCAACCGATGTTGCATAGTCCGGTGTGTTCACCCTATCGACAAGACCGCCGATACCACTTGGATCTCCCCGCCGGACCGGCAGGTCAAAAATGCTCTCTGTAATTTCCTCCAAACCTTCCAGGAGAGCCGTGCCGCCTGTGAGAACGATTCCCGAGTTCAGGGATTTTTCGTAACCCATTCGTTTTATATCGTTATCCACGAGACGGAAAATTTCTTCGGCCCTGGGCTGGATGATGTCAGCCAGAAGTTGTCTGGATAGCACCCGTGGCTTTTTCCCTCGACCGACCGCAGGGACTTCAATAGTATCCTGTTCCTCCACCAGAGGCGTGGCGACACATCCAAATCTTTTCTTGATTTTTTCTGCTTCGGGAATGGGCGTTCTGAGACCGACAGCGATATCGTTGGTGAAGTTATCGCCTCCGATGGGAATAACCGATGTGTACCACAGACTTCCCCGCTCAAATATGGCCACGTCTGTCGTTCCTCCTCCGATATCGATGAGACCCACACCCAATTCCATCTCATCGTGGGTGAGGATGGAATGGCTTGTGGCGATTTGGTTGAGCACCATTTCTTCGATTTCGATTCCCGCCCGGGTGATGCAGGTTTTTAGATTTTGAACCGAAGTGATGGCTCCAGTGATGATGTGGACGTTCACTTCGAGCTTAATACCGCTCATGCCCAGGGGATCTTTGATGCCGTCCTGATCGTCGACAACAAATTCCTGGGGTATGATGTGAATTATTTCTCTATCCGGGGGGATAGAGACGGCCTTGGATTGCTCGATGACGCGTTTGATGTCTTCCCGGGTGATCTCCTTGTTTTTTCCTGAAACAGCGATGACTCCTCTACTGTTAAAGCTCTTAATATGAGCTCCTGAAATGCCGGTAAAAGCGGAATCTATTTCAACTCCTGCCATCAACTCCGCCTCCTCCTGCGCCTTCTTGATGGCTTCGATAGTGAGATCTAAATTGACAACGATTCCCTTTCTCAGCCCTTTGGAATCCGAGTGTCCGATTCCGATAATTTCTATCTTACGGTCTTCTGTGATTTCACCTATAATGGCGGCGATTTTTTTTGTGCCGATGTCAAATCCGACGATATAACCGTTTTTTGGCATTAGTCTGCCTCCTTGCTCAGGCTGATAGGATTGGTTCTTGCCCAATGGTCGTGCGGCTTTATGTAAAGGCGGTTATTGAATCGAAGATCAACATACTCGAGGGAACCATAGGGATACAGGATATCCTGATGTGTCATAAAAAAATCTATTTTTTCCGTAAAATGATCGTACCCGAGAATAAGCCAGGTGGGGGAATCCTTCATCTTGACTTTGACGTTATTGTATTCTGAAAGGTCTATGACGGCGATCTCGGTTTCATTGTTTTGAGTCAGACTGTCCAGAAAATCCCAGGCTAGATCCAGTTTGGTTTGGATGTCATGAACAAAAGCTTTGTCATCGACAAGGAGAGGATACTGTCCGGGTTGTTCGGGATCGACCTTCTGAAGCTTGACGCCCTCCTTGTCTATGAGATAAAGCGACTCACTCATCAGGAGAGCGACCGGATTGCGTTCGATGATGACAATTTCCACGGTCGATGGAAAGCTCTTGCGCATATGAACGTCTTTGATCCAGGGGTGGCTCAAGAGGTTCTCCTTGAGTGTGCTGATGTCGCAGAGAAGCAGATTGCCCAAACTTTTTCCCTGCAAGAAACGCTTGATATCACTACGGACGGCTTCCCTTGTGCACTGAATATCAATGTGCGTCACATTCAGCTTTTCCCAGGAAATAAGAAAGAGATATGTTTTTTGTACACCCAAAAACAGCCCCCCCACAAAGAGGAAGTACATGAGAAAATGCCGCGCCCTCAACTTGATCTTCCTCTTCACTTTTTTGGTCTTGGGCTGCTTGTCTTTACGCCGGAAATGCATTGTTTCCGAAATGGCTGAATGGCTTTTGGACCGAAAGGTCATGCTGATATTCGATGCCATGTCATGATCCTCCCAGCTTGGCGATGATCTCCGGTATGGTCCTGTAAATGCTCCCAGCCCCCATGACGATAATGATATCCAGGGGCTCTGCGAGGTCTGACACGCGCTGGGGTATTTTCAGGAGATCCGGCTCGAAAAATATGCTTTTGTGACCGTACAATTGGATTTCGTCAAACAAAGCCTTTCCTGATACACCTTTGATCGGTTTTTCTCCCGCGGCATAGACTTCGGTAAGGATGAGGACATCGGCCTGATTGAAGCTTGTTGCAAAATCTTTCATCAAGAGCGAAAGCCTCGAGTACCGATGGGGCTGGAAGATAGCAATAATTCGTCGGGACCATCCTTTCTTGGCCGCTTCAAGCGTGGCCTGAATTTCAGTGGGATGATGGGCGTAGTCTTCGATGACCATGATGCTGTCGACTGTTTGTTTAAGCTCGAAACGCCTGCCGATCCCCGTGTATTCTTCGAGGGCTTGGAATATGGCTTTGGTGGGTATGTTTAAATCGAGCCCCACGGCTATGGCCGCCATGGCGTTATAAATGCTGTGAATACCCGGAACCTGCAGTTTTAGGCTTCCGATTTTTTCATTTTTGTAGTGAATCACGGAACTGCTCGTGAATTTGTCAAATTTGGGATCGCGGGCATAGATATCAGCCTGAGCCGAAAACCCATAGGTGATAACTCTTCGTTCTAAATCCGGGATGAGACTCTGCAGGTTGGCGTCATCGAGACAGAGCACGACAGGACAATAAAAAGGAACCTTGTTGGCAAAATGAATAAAGGTCTTTTTGATTTCGTCGACAGTCTGGTATTGGTCCAGGTGCTCTTCATCCAGGTTTGTCAGCACAGCGATAAAAGGAGAGAGGTAGAGGAAGGACCGGTCGCTTTCATCAGCCTCAGCGACGATAAAGTCCCCTTCTCCAAGTTTGGCATGAGCTCCGATCGTGTTCAGTCTTCCCCCGACAATGATGGTCGGATCGTAGCCTCCTGATTCAATGACTTGAGCAATCATGGATGTCGTGGATGTCTTTCCGTGAGAACCGGCTACGGCAATTCCGTTCTTCAATCGCATCAATTCGGCCAGCATTTCTGCCCGGGGAATGACGGGTATTTTCAACGCCCTGGCTTTTTTCACCTCTACGTTGTCAGCGGCGATGGCTGAAGAGATGACCACAACATCAGCGCCTGTCACACGTGCCGCGCTATGTCCCACAGATATGTCAGCGCCCAGCTGAACGAGCCGTTTTGTCGCTTCGTTTTCCTGGAGGTCCGAACCCGTTACTTTGTATCCCATGTTCAGCAGGACTTCAGCAATACCGTTCATTCCTGTTCCACCGATGCCTATCATGTGTATGTGCTTCAGTTTGTAATATTTACGTCTTACCAATCCTTCCTCCTCTTATTCCTTGTCCATGAGATCGAAACAGAGTGTGGAAATTTTTTCAGACGCATCCTCTGTTTTGAGCTTCCTTAGATTTTTTTCCATGTGATCCAGTTTTTCCTTATGACCCAGAAAGTCTATGATTTTTTCGGAAAAGTTTTCAGGCCGGAATTGTTCTTCCAGGATGATCTCGGCACCTTGAATTCTTTCTAATTCTCTGGCGTTTATTTCTTGATGATTGTCCGTGGCTTTGGAAAAGGGTATGAGAACCGCGGCTTTCCGGGCGGCGATCAGTTCGGCAATGGTCGTGGCCCCGGCTCGGCACACAACCAAATCCGATTTTTGAAACTGGGTGGCCATATCGAAGAAAAACGGGGATATGGTGCTTTCGCCAAATTCATTCTGGATGTAGAGATCCTTGACCCACGCGCAATCCGCTTCTCCGGTTTGGTGCGTGATGTGCAGTTGATTCTTCACACGGCCGAGGAAGGGAAGGGCATCTGTGATCCCCTTGTTGAGGAAACGGGAACCCTGACTTCCTCCGAAGACCAAGATCGAAAGTTTATTGTTGCGCGGTTTGGGGGTTACCTTGAGAAATTCCTCTCGTGTGGGGTTGCCAATGAACTCTCCCTTCCCCTTGAAATAGGGGAGTGATCTTTCAAAAGCTGCCACCGCTTTGTCGACCCATGGAATGAGAAGCCGGTTCGTGAATCCGGGACGGAAATTTTGCTCCATGATTATGGTCGGAATCTTCATCCAAGAGGCCAGAAGCACGATCGGCCCGGAGCTAAAGCCCCCGACACCGATCACAAGGTCTGGTTTCAAGCCGCGAAGAAGACGAAAAGATTTCAGGAAGGATAGCGGGAGAATTGCCAGTGATTTCAGCGTCTTCCACCGCATTCCCTTGATGCCTTCGATTTTGAGAGGGATGAATTGTGCTTGATATCTCTCCATCAGGTTTTTTTCCAGCTGCCGGCTGCTTCCCACAAAAGTGATCTCAAGAGACGGATCCCTCATCTTCAGTCTCTCGCCCACAGCAAGAGCGGGAAAGAGATGTCCCCCCGTTCCGCCTCCGCTTATTATCACTTTTTTGGACATCATCTTTTCTTCTTACTCCCCTTTTTCCTTTGTGATATGTGGAGAAGAATTCCCACGGTCAGCAAAGTGCAAAGAAGGGAGGATCTGCCAAAGCTGATAAGGGGAAGAGGCAGCCCGGTTGGAGGGCCGAGTCCTAATACGATGCTGATGTTGAGCAAGGCTTGGGCAAAAATAGCCACAGTCAGGCCTGCAGCCAGGATTCGACAAAAGGCATCCGGTGCTCTCCAGGAAATAACCAAACCCCGCCAGAGAAAAACCCCGAAGAGCAGCAGCAGTGCCAGGGTTCCCATCAAACCGAGCTCTTCGCCGATTATGGCATAGATGTAATCGGTATGGGCACACGGCAAGAAAAAGAGTTTTTGGGTGCTCTCACCGATACTCACTCCGAACAGGCCTCCTGATCCGATCGCCATTTTCGATTGAATTATCTGAAATCCGCTCCCCAGAGGATCGCTGTCCGGAGAGAGGAACGCAAAGACTCTATTCAAGCGGTAGCTGGCTTTAAAGAGATAGTAGATAAAAAGAGCAGAAGAAGCGGTGCCCAAAAGGAGGAAATAGGCAAATTTCACTCCGCCGACAAAGAGGGTCATCGTGCAAATGACAAAAAGGAGCAAAGCGCTGCCATAATCGGGCTCGATGATAATAAGCAGCACAGCCAGAAAGATTACAGCCAACGGAATGAGAAGCGTTTTGAATTCCCCCAGCCTTTCACTTTTTTTGTCCAGATAGTGGGCAAGAAACAGAACCATGCTGATCTTGGCCAGCTCGGAAGGCTGGAATCGAAGTCCATAAAAATGAATCCAGCGATTTGTCGTCCCCAACGCTGGCATAGCTAGAGACAGAGCGAGAAGGATTAAAGTCAATATCAGTATTCCGTAGATAAACTGTGTGTTCTGGTAAAAGGGTTTTCTTACGGCAAGCATGACGAGAATAAAGGCAAGGCCCAGGATCACACCTGTGAGTTGATGGATAAAATAATGGAAGGGCTGGGCGAATTTTTCACTGGCCAGAATTGCCGATGAGCTGAAAACCATGACCAATCCGAAGGATATCAAGATGAGCGTCACCAAAAACAGGGGTTTATCGAATCCATAAGGCCTGAAGATTTCCATTATGTTCTCTTTCCTGCCGTCGCCCTGTCTTTCATGGCCAGGACTTCGTTTTTAAAAACTCTTCCCCTTTCTTCGAAATTGGTGAACATGTCGAAACTGGTGCAGGCCGGTGCAAGCAGGACAATTTCTCCCGGGGAGGCGGCGGTGAATCCCAGCTCCACAGCCTCTTTCATGGAGGATGCAGTCTTCATGGGAACACTATTGTGCAGCGCTTTGGTGATCTTCTCGCTGGATTCGCCAAGGAGTATGACCTCCTTCACTCGACGGGACATCGATTCTCGCAGCATTTCGAAATTGCCGTCCTTGTCGCGTCCGCCCAGTATCAAGACAATTTTATGATCGAAACTCCGGATTGATTTCAGAGTGGCGCCCACGTTAGTGGCTTTCGAATCGTTGTAGAAAACCACATCTTCAAGGATTGTGACCTTTTCCAGTCTGTGTTCCAGTCCGGTGAAACGGGATACGCTATCCCTTACGATAGCCGACGGAATATTCAAAAGACGGCTGACGCACACAGCCGCCATCACGTTTTCCTGGTTGTGAACGCCAGGGAGAAGGATATCATGGAGCTCCATGATATCCTCGTGTTCCTCATTTGTGCAGACGATCCTGGTGTCTTTGATAAAACATCCTGGTGAGACCTGTTTTTCACGGCTGAAACCGAGAACTGAAGGCGGCCTGTCTTTTAAAGCCCACACGAGCGGATCGTCTCTATTGAGCACAGTCCAGTCCTTCTCCGTCTGCCTTTCGATAAGATGTCTTTTAGCTGCAAAATAACTGGCAAAGCTGCGGTGCCAATCCAAATGGTCGGGTGTGACATTGAGGATAACGGATATGTAAGCTCTGAAATGCTTGATATACTCCAATTGAAAACTGGAGAGTTCTGTCACAAAGAAGTGATCATCCCGACTTGTTGTGACGAAGCCGATCAATGGGGTGCCGATATTTCCGGCCAAAAAGGATTTCACCCCAGCTTTTATCAGGATCTGATGAATGAGTGTGGCGGTTGTGGATTTTCCGTTTGTTCCCGTGATGCCAATAATCTTGCCGACGAGATGCCTGAAAGCAAGTTCAATTTCTGAAATGATCTCGACACCATTTTTGCCCGCCTCTCTCAGCTCTGCCAGCGGAGGAACACCGGGGCTGGGGATGATCATATCTGCCTGGAGAAAGGTTGTTCGCTGGTGTCCTCCTGTTTCGAATTTTACGCCCTTTTCGGACCAGAACTTGATTTTATCAGCCATCTGGGTGGCTTCCCGTTGTTCGCTGACCGTGACCACGGCGTTTTTTCGGATGAGGAATTCACACACAGCTTCGCCTGTCTTTCCTAAACCGACGACGAGAACGTTCTTTCCTTCGAGATCCATCTTACCTTAGTTTCAACGTTGTCAGGCTGAAGAGGGCGAATATGATGCCCACAATCCAAAACCGGACTACGATTTTTTCCTCAGACCAGCCCATGAGCTCAAAATGATGGTGCAGGGGGGCCATCCTGAATATTCTCTTGCCCCCTGTTAATCGAAAGTAGCCAACCTGAAGCAACACAGAGAAGGCTTCGATAATAAAAACGCCGGCAACCATAACCAGCAGAAATTCCTGCTTGATCATGATGGCCACGACACCTATGGTGGCGCCCAATGACAGAGCTCCGACATCTCCCATGAATACTTCAGCAGGGTGACAGTTATACCAAAGAAATCCGAGGCAGGCGCCGGCCATGGCGCCGAGAAAGACCGTGAGTTCTGCGGCAAGGGGCACGCGCGCTATGTTCAAGTATTGAGACCAGAGAGCATGCCCGGCTATGTAAGTGAGTGCCGTGAGTGCTGTGGCGCTGATAAAGGTCAATCCGATAGCCAGACCATCCAATCCATCCGCGAAGTTGACGGCGTTGGATGAACTGACAAGAATGAACATAATCCAGGGAAGGTAAAAAAATCCCAAATAGGGTGCCCAGGCTTTGAAGAAAGGGAAGCTCAGATGGAGGTTAAATTCACCTGTCAAGCCTAGATAGAGCATGGCCGCACCAATGGCCCCGGACAGAAGAATCTGGACAATGAGCTTGTTGCGGGCGACCAGGCCGGAAGGCTTTTTCTTTTTGATCTGAAGGAAGTCATCCCAAAAACCGAGGGCCCCGAACAGAAGCATTGTCAGCATGGCAATCCAGACATAGATGTTGCTGAGGTCTCCCCAGAGCAGCACTGGGATTATGGTCGATCCGATGATGAGAATTCCTCCCATCGAAGGTGTCCCCTTTTTTTCTGAATGGGATTTAGGTCCGTCTACCCGGATTTCTTCCCCAATTTGGTATTTTTTGAGAATTTTGATCATCCAGTGGCCGAGGAGCATGCTTATGCACAGAGCTGTGATGCCGGCAATGGCGGTTCTGACGGTGATGTAACGAAAGACGTTGAAAAATATGTCATATTCTTTCAACGGTACGAGAAGCCAGTAGAGCACGTCAGTTTCCCCTCTTAGTCAGACTCGATACAATTTTTTCCATTTTCATGCCTCGCGAACCCTTGACCAGAATTAGGTCTCCGTTTCTCAGCAAAGGCCAAAGACCTTTCGCTGCTTCTTCAGAATCATGGAAGGAGTGAACACACTCCTTTTCCAAACCGGATGCCAGGGCGGCTTCAGCCATGTGCCGGCTGAGCGGCCCCACGGTCACCAGGATGTCATACCCGAATTTGACAACATGATCACCGGCTTGAGAGTGGTACTTTTCAGATTCTATGCCTAACTCCAGCATATCCCCCAACACAACGACTTTTCTCTGGCTGGAAAGCTCAGCTACGTTTTTAAGTATGTACTCCAGTGCAACGGGATTCGAATTGTAGGAATCATCGATCAAAACCATATCTTTGCCCAGATGAAGAATTCGGCCCCGCATTTTGTAGAGCTGGAGCGATGGTGTTTTCTCGACAATATCTTCAAAGGGAATGGCGAAAGCGTAGGCCAGAGCCACAGCGGCAAGATAGTTGTACAGAGTTGTTTCATAGAAGAAGGCCAGAGATATTTCTTCCTTTTTGTCCCCGTAGGACAGCTCAAAGGACATTCCCTTGAATCCTTCCCGACGGATGTTCGTGGCGCGGACATGGCAATTCCCGGAGAGACCGAAGAGAATCTTTTCTCCCCTCCATTCTTCAGCGGCGGTCATGACCCATTTGTCATCCCCGTTGAGGATAGCCTTTCCGCCGGTATCCGTACCGTCGAGAATTTCTTTTTTCGCTCTGGCAATATCTGTTATGCTCCTAAAAAACTCCAGATGGACAGGCTGGATGTTGGTGATGAGGGCAACCTGTGGTGGCGCGATTTGTGTCAAGACTTTTATCTCTCCCGCATGGTTCATTCCCATCTCGAGCACAGCGATATCATGTTCCTTCTGCAGCTTCAAAACTGTCAGAGGGAGGCCGATATGATTGTTGTAGCTGCCTTCAGATTTGAGAACCTTGAAGGGAGGTGACAGCAAGGCGGCCGCGAATTCTTTTGTCGTTGTTTTTCCGATGCTGCCCGTAATGCCGACAATTTGAACGTCGTATTCGGAGAGAACCGCCCTGGCCAGTTTTTGGAGAGCCCGAATTGTGTCTTTGACTCGGATCAGAGCAAAATGATCATCGGGAGGCGTAACGTTTTGGGAAACAACCGCTCCAGCCGCCCCTTTCCGGGCAGCCTGCGGAATGAAGTCGTGTCCGTTTCTTTCGGCAATCAATGCAAAAAAGAGTTCTCCATGTTTTGTCAATCTTGAGTCGATATTGAAGTCGTGGAAGGATAGAATGGGGGAGCCTTGGAGGAGGTGGCCGTCCATTTTATTGACCAGCTGATTCAAACTCAGTTCCACCACGCTCAAGCCTCCATGTCTTTGATGATCTCTCGGATGACTTTGGCATCGTCAAAAGGGAAGACATCATCTTGAATGATTTGATAGGTTTCATGGCCTTTCCCGGCGACGAGCACGCAATCGCCTTTCCGGGCCAGAGAGAGCGCTTCGCGAATAGCCTTTTTCCGGTCTGGCTGTATGCCGTAGTTATTGGACCTGGATTTCTGAATGCCGGCTACGATCTCGGCGATGATGGCTGCGGGATCTTCGGACCTGGGATTGTCAGATGTGATGATTGTCCAGTCTGCGAGATCTCCAGCAACCTTGCCCATACGGGATCTTTTTGTTCTGTCTCTATCACCTCCCGCTCCAAAGACAAGAATGATTTTGCCCTCACACAACTCACGGGCTGTCTCCAGCAGGTTTTTCAACGGGTCATCGGTATGGGCATAATCCACAAAAATCTGGATTCCAAGAGAGTTGTCAATCTGTTCAAACCGTCCGGGTACTCCGTGGAGGGAGGCGATCCCCTCTTTGATGGCATGGATGGGGATGTTGAGTGCCAGAGCACAGGTTGTAGCGGCCAGGATGTTATACACATTTGGCCTGCCGAGGAGGGGAGAACGTACAGAGATCTTACCCGCAGGATAAGCAATCTCTGTCCTTATTCCGTTTTGTGAAAAGGAAAAACTTTCCGCACGAATCATGGCTTCGGGTCCAGTGCCAAAAGGAATCATTCCGGAGGTGAGGGCTGAGGATAACTTCAGACCCCAGGGATCATCTGTGTTGATTGCGGCAATCCGTTTTTTTCCCGGCAGCAGAAACAACTTCTTTTTGGCTTCGAAATACTGTTCCATGGATTGGTGGTAATCCAGGTGTTCTCCACTCAAGTTTGTGAACACGGTTACACGAAAATCGATACCGCTGACTCTGTGAAGTGCCAAAGCGTGGGATGACACCTCCATCACACAATGAGTGGCGCCATCGTTGACCATTTCTCTCAGCATTCTCTGGAGATCAGGAGCTTCAGGCGTCGTTCTATCTGCTGTCAGCTCACCCTTCGGTCCCCGGTAGGTTATTGTTCCCAACACTCCCGGGCGGAAACCTGCTTTGCTCAGAATAGACTCAAGGATGTAGGTGACTGTGGTTTTGCCCTTGGTGCCTGTGATGCCGATGACATCGATGTCTTCAGAGGGGTGGCCATAGAAGTTTGCCGCACACAGAGCTAGCGCCAGACGGGCATCGGTGACTTGAATCCACGATTTGGGGAAATCTTCCGGCATCTGGCGGTCAGAGAGGACAGCGACGGCTCCCCGACCCAGCGATTCATCAAGGAATTTCAGGCCATCCGTCTTTTCTCCTTTCATGGCTACGAACAGGAATCCTGTCTGCACCAACTTGGACGAGTGAACGATTCCTTGAATATTTTCCTCCTTGTTACCGCAGAGTTGCACAAGGGGTATTCCTGTCAAGACATCGGCGAGTTTCATCTTTCCAGTGCTGCCCTTTTGTATGAAGCGACTGTCTTTTCTGGCAGGGTTTTTTTTGCTGGAATTTGGAGATATCGTAACGTTTCAGCGGCAATCCTCTGAAACACCGGTGCCGCCACTTCACCACCATAAAAAAGCCCCTTGGGATCGTCGATGATGACAATCATGCTTAAGAGGGGCTCCTCGACGGGGACGTATCCGACAAAAGAAGCCATATGCATGCTGGATGAATAACGGCCAATCGTGGGATCAAATTTCTGAGCTGTTCCTGTTTTCCCTGCAACGCGGAAGCCATCTATCTGAGCCTTCACCCCGGTTCCCGACAGAACCACACGTTCCAACAACCGGGAAATTTGACCTGCTGTTTTTTCCGACATAACTCCCTGTCCGGATGAGGGGCGGGATTGGGATTCTTTCTCTTCCGAAAGCACGCATTTGACAACTTTTGGAGGCATCTTGATTCCACTGTTGGCGACCACATTGACGGCTTGGAGCATTTGGATGGCGGTCACTGAAATTTCGTACCCGATAGACAGAGAGGATAGAGAAATATTCGTCCAATTCTCGATGGGCCTGAAAATACCCTTCTCCTCTGCGGGCAGATCAATGTGTGTACTCTGGCCAAATCCAAAAGCTTTTATCATCTCATTGAGATTTTTTTCGCCGATGCGATGACCGATTTGAACGGCACCCACATTGGAAGAGTGAATAATAACTTCAGGAAAACTGAGGATTCCCAATTTTTTGTGATCTCTGATCACCTTGCCAGGTACAGCAATCATTCCGGAACTGCAGTCAAAGACGGCATTCAGGCCCACACTTTGTGTCTCCAGTGCGGCCGAGGCGGTAATGATCTTGAACGTCGATCCCGGGTCGAATGTGTGGTGAATAGCCTTATTCCTGTCTATTTGAGATACCTTTGAGGGAGGATGGTTGAGATCAAAGGCGGGGTAATTGGCCATAGCCAGAATTTCGCCACTGAATGGCTGAGAGACAATGATTGTCCCCCAGCGGGCTTTGGCCGTGCGGATGGCTTTTTCCAGCTCTCTTTCGGCAATATACTGGATAGTCTCGTCAATGGTCAGGACAACGTCTTTTCCGGAGATAGGCGCTTTGAGAATTTCAAAGCGGTATTCCCGGTATTTGGCGTCCTTGAGGATCAGGCGTTTCCCTTTCTCGCCCTCCAAAAATGTGTTGTACCTGTATTCAATCCCGCTTTGCCCACGGTCATCAATATCGACTCTTCCCAGAACATGCGCGGCTCTTTTCCCCTGAGGGTAAAAGCGCTTATTTTCCTCATCGAAATGAACCCCCGCAATCTCAAGTTTTTTCACCCGTTCGGCATCTTCTGGTTCAATTTTCCTTTTGATCCAGATGAACGTAGCTCCTTTTTCAAGCCTTTTTTTGATGGCCGTTGTTTTTTGTGCCGACAGCCGGAGCGCTTTTCTCAGTTTTTCAATATCTTCATATTGTTTATTCAAGGATTCGTCTTTGGAAGGGATGTAAAACGCGGAAGGCCGGGGAATGCTGCGTGCAAGAATGCTTCCCGAGCGATCGTATATCGTGCCTCTTTTTGGTGTAATATCCTCCACCGCATGATTTTGTCTGAGGACCTCATCCTTGAGTGTCATGTGGTGGACAACTTGGAGCTGGATCAGCCGAAGAACGATGATGGCCAACCAGGCAGTGAAAAAAAAGAGCAACATGACCGTTCTGTTTCTCACTTTTTTCTGATACAGGTTTTTCATCTGTTTTTTGATTCAGTCTCACTGTTCTTCTGAAGGATCTGTTCTTTTTCAGGAGGTATCAGTTTGAGCTTTGTTCTGGCAATCCTCTCCACTCGTTCTAAGGAAAGTAAAGAGGCCTTTTCAGCTTCCAGTTGCTCGATTTCTTTATTAAGACTGGATATCTCCTCTTCCAGTTGACGCGTTTTGTATCCCAAGCGGATGGTTTCCGCTTGATGCCAGATGTAAAACGTCACCAGGGTGATAACGAAGAGTGTGCTCAAAATTCCGATGAGGAGCTCCTTTTTCGTTATTTTTTTTCGTATCATCAGATTCTCTCTGCGGCTCTGAGTTTGCCTGACCTTGCCCTGAAATTTTCGACGATTTCCCTCTCTGTTGGGATCACCGGTTTTTTTGTCAAGACTCTGAGCTCTGGTTCTTGCTCTTGTCTAGATGCCAACTTGGCAAACGTGTGCTTGACGATTCTATCCTCAAGCGAGTGGAATGAGATGGCCACCACACGTGCACCCGCATGCAATTTATTCACGACTCGCTCTAAGAACTCATCGAGACCTTCCAATTCATTATTGACGACGATACGCAATGCCTGGAAAACGCGCGCGGCAGGATGCGTTTTTCCCTTTTGAGGCCGCCAGTGGCAGACTTCCTCAACGATTTTGAAAAGCTGAGTTGTGGTCCTTATCTTTGCCATTTTCCTTCGGCTGACGATCTCTCTGGCCAATCTTCTGGCTTGCCTCAATTCTCCATATTCATGAAAGATTCTGGCCAGTCGGGGCTCGGAATACTTATTGACGATCTTTTCGGCTGTTGTGTTACTCCTTTGGTCCATCCTCATATCCAATGGACCGGTTTTTGAATAGCTGAATCCCCTCTCGGGTGTATTAAGGTGAAAAGAGGAAATTCCCAGATCCAGCAGTATCCCCCTGACCTGCGAAAAGTCTATGGCGAGGTCAGGCAGATACTTGAAGTCCGAATGATAGAGCTCAACTCTCTCGGCATAGCTTTCGAGTCGCTCTCTGACAAAGCGGAGTGACTCTTCGTCAAGGTCGAATCCTATCAAAGTGGCCTTGGGATTTCTCTTCAGTAATTCGAAGGCATGACCTCCCAGTCCAATCGTGCAATCCACATAGATGCCCTCTTTCATAGCTCCCAAGTAATGCAATGCCTCTTCCACGAGAACCGGGACATGAAGGCTGTTCCTCATTCACCCTTGGCCTCGGGTGACAGTTCTGAGATATCCTCAAAATCTTCCTCAGTGAGTGGATTTTGCTCAATAGAGTCGTTGAGTAAGGCTGTGTTCCAAACCTCCAAGTGGCTGTTGAGACCGATAACCGTAACTTCATCCTCGAGCTTAGCCTTTTCTCTAAGGGATTGACTGATCAAAATCCGTCCTTTAGAATCGATTTCGTAATGAGTTCCTGTTCTGTTGACCCTGAGAAGAAACTTTCGGAGCTTAGGCTTGAGCTGCAGCAAGCCAATGTTTGCTATTCCAGTAAGTTTTTGCCATTCGGCAAGAGGGTAAATTTGGACGGCTTCATCAGTCAAAGAGGTGATAAACAGCTCTTTTCCGTACTGAGTTTCGATGGCAGCGCGGAATTTCTCCGGAATCTTTATTCTTCCGCTTTTATCGAACTTTGCTGTGTAGCTTCCTATTAACAAATTTCCCACTTTGTCCCGTTTCGTCCCGTTTTTAATTTAAAATATAGTAATATATATGGCAATGTCAAGGGAAAAAAGCGTAAAAACCGTTTTTTTTCAACAATTTTCTATATTTTGGGGTGCTGGATAGAGATACACCATAGAGTGAAGACCGGGACACAGCCCTAGCAGACAAGAAACAGGGATAAAATGGGGTGGCATAGATCCCAGCTTGATGGATAGGAGCGCAGAGAGGGAAATCCCTCAGTTTGAGGTCACTCTCTGAGGATAGCGGGATCGCTTATTTCTGCATGGGTTTGAAGAGAGTTCAATCTTCCTTATCGGGCGAACGCGGGGGGTTCTCTTTGTCAGCGATCAGTTTTTTTGCTAATGTGTAATCTTTTTCCAGAACGAAAATTTTTATTTCGCCTAATCCGTCAGCTGAGAAGGGATGGACGGATTGAACCACGAGACCTTTCAGGATGCTTGGAATTCCGTGGCTTTCCAGAAAACCCTTGATGATTTCAGCCTCGGCAGGTCCCCAGACAGAGTGCACTTCTTTTATTCGGGCATCTGTGTAGAATTCTTTGGTCTTGTCGTCGTTATTTTTCACAGTCATTGGCCAATGTGCGCGCCTCTTTTGGTCTTTCCTTACCGGAAAGTCTGTTGTTTCCACAGGCAGAGGATGCGACCGATTCGGAAATGGGAAACGCAAATCAGTGCGATTCGTCTTCGATATCTGTGATTTTTCCTTCAGTGAAGAGATAGTCTTTCAATTCTCCGGCAAAGGCTTCGTCGTTTCTTCTGATCCATTCGATGATCATGGCTGCATGTTCTTTTTCTTCATCCCGATTATGGGCGAGAATGCTTTTGAGTTCTTCGTCTTCTGTAGCATCCACTCTCTGCTGGTACCAATTTACGGCTTCAAGTTCCTCAATGAGCGAATTCAGGGCTCTGTGGAGCTCTTTCGTTTTTTTGGTTAGATTGTCTGATGATTCATGGTAAGGGCCTCCTCCCATTGTAGCCTCCTTTCAGACACTTTAGACATGCTTTGTGAATCGTTCTTTTCATTCTCCTTGATGTCTTCGTGTCCGCATTTGTAGTATTCAAAAAACTGCCGACACCTCAAATAATAAACTTCGATATTCCAATTGTCGGCGCTTTTTTCCTTTGGACGCACCTTTATGAACGCGTGGGGTGGGTTGGCCACATCCCGGAAATAATCCATTTTCCCTAATTATTTGTTTTAGCCGGAACCGAAGTAGTCATCCAGAATACGGCGGTGATCAAAAGCAAGAGGAAAATCGATTTCTTCCTCTGTAAAAACACCGATGTTCTTGGCGTCGTCCCGGGCCACAGGCGTTCCCTCAGCCTCAGCGATATAAACAGTGGAAATGGTATGCTGGCGCGGATCCCGATCAGGTTCCGAGTAGGTGTGCATCTGGTGTTTCAAACGGATATGCAAGGAGGTCTCTTCCTCGGCCTCCCGGACGGCTGCCTGTTCCAGGCTTTCACCGTAGTCAACAAATCCACCGGGGATTGCCCAGCCATAGGGAGGATTTTTCCTCTCGATGAGCACTATGGCTCTTTGACCGTCCTCTCTTGTGATTTCAATGATGATGTCAACTGTGGGAACGGGATTTCTGTGGTCTTTCATGGCTCTATCTTGTAATCGTCTCGATACCCCAAATTCCATCGAAGTACGAAAATCCTCGTCGACACTACTCCCCCAAAAAAAGTCACTTTGGGCGAAAAGCTCCTCTGGCCGGGCTTTTGCTTGAGTCTCTCTTGACTCTCGGTATAATTCAGCGCCGGCCTAATCTTTGAATGTGAATTTCTTATCCAGCTTCTCTAGTTTTTCGACGATTCCTCCGTATTCCAGCTCGCTGTAAGGCAGCATGGCCGCTCCTGAAAATCCCTGCCGTCGAATGTCTGTCGCTTTCTCGGAAATTTTATTCCTGACATAATCCCAGTAGGGATGGTCAAACACATCGGCGGGCTCCGTGAGTTTGCCATCTTTGACACAGAAAGCTGCTCCCGTGACGACGGGCGGGCCATCGAAATAGGAAATGGTTGTGTTGAGTTTGCATGGCATGAGCGGGCCCGTATGGCTTCCTCTCATGAATCCTGCCACGAGATGTCCTATCTGGAACGGGGCCAAAACTTCACCCGTGGCCGGGAATTCGCCCTGGACTCTGACCAATGCAATGGGATCGTCTTTTCCTGTGTATTTGCCCGCGATATTGTGCAGCCGGGTTGTGGAGATAGATGCAGCTTGATTTCCAGAGCCTCGGGAATAAATGCTTTCAATGACGTAGCGCTCGTTATCCCGCAACAGTGCGGCGATGTCGTAGAGATCTTCGGGTACGTTGAGGTCGATAATTTTATCCTTTTCTGTGTATTCCACATCGATGATCCGAAAAGTGAACCCCTCACTCATTTTCGGGCTCAAGATCAAACCTGCACAGTACATGGGATCGGCAAATCCGAGGTAGAAAGGCAGGTTGTACGCTCCGGGATCGGTCTTATCCGCAGCGAAAAGGACAAAGGGTTCGTTCGGCCGTTCTTCGAATTCCATCTCGGCCACAGCCGGGCCCATCCCTTTGATGTTACCGCTGAAGGCATCTTTCAGTAGATCCTGCCCTGCCCCGTAGAGACCTTGGGCCTTGGCGACTTCTGTTCCCGCCAGGAACGCATCCCAGGCCAACTTGTGAATTTTCTCGTCGCTCACACCCCTTTGGTGAGTGCACAAAATGGCGATATCATCACCCGTATGACTCACATAAAAATCGATGATGAGATCCTGGCCACGTTCCCCGACGAATTTATGAACTTCTGTTAATAATGCCTTACTGGGAACTATATGGCCACCGATACTGCCAATATCGGCTTTAAGGACACTTATTGTGACTTTCATCGTCACCTCCTTGAAACTCGTTATGAACTGACTGGAACATTCTAATTTTTTTAAATAACGAATGTCAACTCTTCCCCCTTGGCAATGTTGTCACGAAAAGGTACAATTGCCCTCATTCAATGACAATTCGCCGGACAATTCCACCTCTTTTTCTCTGACTTTATTTGGCATAAATTTTGCTGTATAATGGATATGACAAAGGAGACACCACAATGAAAAAACTCATCGTAATTTTCGCATCTTTAGCTTTGGTAACGAGTTGTGCGGTCATTGATCCCCATTTCACCGGGAAGAGAATAGCTGTCGCACCTGATGAGTATTATGAATCTCCTTACTATGATTATGGACCGTACGCCTATGCCTATCCCATGCTTTCTTTTGGTATGGGGTTGTGGTTGAGTCCGTTTTATTGGGGTTCCTGGTGGGGCCCTTGGGGATATCCTGGCTGGGGCTACGGCTGGGGATACTACGGCTGGGGATATCCTGGCTGGGGTTACTCTCCTGGGTGGGGGTACTATCCTGGATACGGCTATTCCTATCATCGGGGAACACGAGTTTATCGAGGACAACTGAAAAAGGGAAGCACGACAAGGTATGGCACTCGTCGGAGTATAAAAAGAGGGAGCACAAGTCGCGGCAGCGGAAGCTCAAAGGTAAGCAAAACGGGTGCGTCCAGCGTTCGAAGCGGCTCTTCGGGCCGAGTCTCATCCAGCGGATCACGCAGCTCTGGTACGCGAGTCAAGAAGAAATAGGCACCTGTCTGGCTTCATAGTCTTCAAATAACTAGACGGCTGTAAATTTTCATCCAAGGAGGGGGGAGATGAATCTGAAGCAGTCCATTTTATGTGTTTCTTTCCTTCTTATTAACATTGCCTCTTGTGGGTGATGACAACTACACCTATATCCATGCGCCAGATTCGGATTTCCTCGAGAGGACTGGTGGCTTCCAAAGTCCGGATTTCTGGAGGGAGATTGAGCTCATCCGGCTTACGATCGAACATGTCATCCTCCGCCTCTTCGAGCAATGGCTCAATGAGTTCAGACTCTAAAATGTCGTCCTCGAGTGCAAACACGAAATCCAGCAGCTGCGGAAGCGGAAAGACCAGAAAAAAGTAAGAGCACAATCAGGGCACAATAGCTGACGCCATGGATGTGAATATAATCCGGGGGGCATTGAACGAAAGCTGAAGCTGTTCGGCTTTCATTTGAAAATCCTCTAAGAAATCCAATCTCAAAGGTTCAACAGGTTTGAATCTGTGGGACAGAGGATTGATAAAATTGCCCCTATGTTTGATTCTGTAATCCAGATGAGGTCCCGTTGCTTCGCCTGATGCCCCCACGTAACCAATAATTTGACTGCTCTGGACTTTCACCCCTCGTTTGATTCCCTTTGCGTAGCGGCGTAAATGGAGATAATATGTTTCATATCCATTTTTGTGACGTATCCGGATCATCCGTCCGTTGGCTCCGTCCCTTCCTACAAAAATGACAGTTCCCTCAGCCGTTGACCTGACTGGAGTTCCAACGGGTGCGGCGTAATCGACACCATAGTGGGGCCGCCAGACTTTTCTGATGGGATGAAGTCTGCTGTGACTGAACCGAGAGCTGATCCGGGCCCCTGAGATTGGAGATTTGAGGAATTCCTTCCGGAGTGAATTCCCCTCGAAATCGAAATAATCGCTTTCCTGGGTATCCGGATAGGTATAACGATAAGCATGATAAATCTCGCCCTGATTGGTGAATTCAGCGGCCAGGATCGTTCCATAGCTTATGAATTCATCATCGAGGTACTTTTTTTCGTAGATTATCTTGAAGCAATCCCCCTGACGCAAGTCCGCATAAAAATCTATATCCCAGGCAAATATCTCTTCCAGGAGTATGGCTAACTGAGCCCCCTCGTTTTCCTGTGCAATGGCATTGATCAGGTTGTTCTCTATACACCCCCAGGTCATCTCAGTACTGATGGTGTATGGAATTTTTTTTACCTCTGCCGAATAAGTGCTTTCTGTCTTTTGGATGAAGAGATAATTTTCCGTATCTATGCAATAGGCGAGCGAGATAAAATCACCTTGGGGATTGAACTGGATCGTCAGTCTTTGTCCGGCCCTTATCTTGGCCAGATCGTAGACAGGTTTGACTTCCTCTCTCAATAGATGAATGTTTTTCGATGAGAAGCCGTGCCTTGATAAGATATCCGATATGGTTTCTCCTCTTTGTATGATCTCTTCATTTTCGATGAGCGGTGGGGGCTTCTTGGCAGGTTCTTCTCTGGGAGCTGCAGTTTTTTCTTGGGGAGGTGGCTGCTCTTTTGGCAGGAAGCTCAAAATCAGAAAAGCAGCTACACAGAGGACAGTGAAGAGAAAGAAAGAGAGGCGGCTCGCTTCGTTTTTACGGTGGATCTTGACCTTGACATCCATTGCCATTAAATCTCGTGCATCGAATTCTCGACATCAGTGCAGGCACCAATTCTGCACCTGCTATTCCATCTCAAGTGTTTCAATTTTTGCGCCTAATCCTCGTTCCAGCACGGGATTTTGGACTTGCTCCTGATCTAAAACAATAATTCATTTTTATCCTTTAGTCAACCGGATCTAAACCGCTTCCTAGGCCATGTTGATAGGCGTTGGGCCTTCGCTATTCATCGATCATTCATGGGATTTTCAACACAGTCTCGGCAATCTCTTGTTTGGCCTTGAGAGCTTTTCTTATGGAGAACGTCTTTTTTGATCCAACTCTTTCAGATAGCCCTTGATGGATGTCAGGGCTACTCCTGTGAGACCCAGTACGCCAATGAGATTGGTCAGAGTCATCATACCGTTGAAAAAATCCCCGATGGACCAGGCGACTTCCACTTTGAGTCCAGCCCCGATCAAGATGATGCCGCAAAAAATCCAGCGGTAGGGAACTTTGATCCGGATTCCCCAAAGATAGCTGAAGGCGATTTCTCCATAATAAGTGACCGCAATGAGACTGGAATAGCCGAAGAGCAGGGAGCTGGCAGCGACGATTATCCCTCCGAATTGGGGCAGTGCCATGTTGAAGGCATTGGCTGTCATTTCTGTGCTTGTGCCTTCTGTCCAGGCGCCGCTGACGAGGACAGCAAAGGCTGTCAAAGAGCAAATGACGATTGTGTCGATAAAAACATCCAAGGCGGCTATAAATCCCTGCCGTACGGGCTCGCTCGTCCTGGCGGAAGCGTGGTAGACGCCGGCGGTTCCTGCTCCGGCCTCATTGGAATAGGAACCCCGGGATAATCCGTATCTTATCGCTCTCGCTACAGTCATTCCCGCAACGCCTCCAGCCACGGCCGTGGGCTTGAAGGCACCGACAAAGATGAGGGATATTGCGTGGGGGATATTGCTCCCATAGTAAACGATGGTGAACAGTGCTCCGAAGAGATAGAGAACGACCATCAGCGGACTCAACAGTTCTGTCACTTTGCCGATGGATTTAATCCCCTTGATCACGACCAGCCAGGTCAAGATGGCCAATCCCAATCCTGAAAGCCAGGGGTTGAGTCCGAATTGTGTTTTGAGTGCCAGCGCGATGGAATTGGACTGGACGGTGCTGGTGGAAAAAAGCGGTTTGGCACCCATAAAAAAGGCGTAGGCCCCTGCAAGCCAGGGAAGGCCCAGTCCCTCTTTGATATAATACATAGGCCCGCCCGCCACTGATCCGTCCGGCATGATTTTTTTATACTTTTGACCGAGCACAGCCTCAACGAGCTTGGTCGCCATTCCCAAAGTGGCGGACAACCACATCCAAAATATGGCGCCCGGTCCCCCCATGGCGATGGCCGTGCACACGCCTGCGATGTTACCGTTTCCGATGACTCCGGCCAGTGATGTGGTCAGGGCTTGAAAAGGACTGATATCTCCGGGGCGGTCCGGTTCACTTTCCCCGAATTCTTTTTTGCCGAAGCCGAACCGGAAGGAGAGTCCCAACCGTTTGACTTGGACGAAACGCAGCCGTAGGGTGAGGAAAAGTCCCACTCCGAGTAGGAGAATGGCTGTCTGTGGTCCCCAGACAATGGAAGCGACAAGGCGTATTCCCTGCTCAAAGATGTCCATGCTTGTGCGGCCCTATTTCTTGTTTTTTCTCCGTTCGATTTCTCGCATTACCGGTTTGTGGAGGACGATGAAATAATAGATGGTAAGACAAACCGCAATCAGACCGAATCTCAGAGTGTTTCCTTGAGCTAAAGACACTAAGGCATAGATGACAATAGCGATGAGCAAAAATAGATGAACAAAAGCGAATATCCAATCAGACATGGTCGCTCATAGGGATGAGAGTGCCCGAACTCAAGGAAGCTCGTTAGTTACTCTATGACTTTATCTATGGAGCTGATTTCGATAGTTTCTCGGGGCACATCCCGGTGACCGTGTTTGGTCATGGTCTTGACGTTGGCGATGGCATCGACAACATCCATGCCTTCAACCACTTTGCCAAACACACAGTAGCCGTATCCTCCGTCTGTCGTGTCCTTGTGATCTAACCCGGGATTGTCAACATGGTTGATGAAAAACTGAGCTGTGGCACTATGGGGGTCAGGCATTCTCGCCATGGCAATGGTCCCTTTTTTATTGCTCAAGCCATTCGTAGCCTCGTTCTTGATGGCATCTTTGGTGGCTCTTCGGGCAAATTCGGATGTCATCCCGCCACCCTGGATCATGAATCCCTTGATCACCCGGTGAAAGATGAGACCGTTGTAAAATTTTTCTTCCACGTAAGAAAGGAAGTTCTTGACTGTCACAGGGGCCTTGTCCTTGAAAAGCTCGACGACAATGTTCCCCTTAGTGGTCTTGATAATAACTTTGGGGTTGGTTTCCGCAGAGACATCATTGGTGAAAAAGGCGAGAATAAATCCTAAGGCTATCAGTCCAATAAAGAATTTCACATGCATCGAAACCTCCTGCTTTTAAATCTTTACATTGGTCACGGCAAAGATAACAAAATTGGCCCCCCGAATCAAATATAGAATCTTCGGTGTGAACAGTTCTGAACCGTACTGATGTTCACATCAGATTTGACTCCCTAATTCACATTTCCAATTTTTCCTTTACATTTTAACTCCATATTCTAACATAAGGAAGACAAATGACGAGGAGGCCATGATGAACAATCACAAATACCAAATGCGTGCGCTATCGCTCTTTTTTATTTTTGTTTTTGCATGGGGTGCGCTCCAAGCACAGCAAGGAGACCATAGGGATGATCAAAAACTGCTTAAGGTTGTCCATTCTATTTCCAGTCATGAGCTCTTTGAATATGTCAGAGAATTGGCCTTGGATAAATACGGGGGGCGTTTGACAGGAACACAGGAGTATCTCGACAGCGCCAATTGGGTCATTTCTCATTTCGAAAAATGGGGCGTCGCTCCCGGAGGTGACCACAATTCTTATCTTCAGTCTTTTCCCAATCCCTACACCCTGGTTTTTGAGGACTGCGAAGTATCTCTCCATATGCCTTTTGACAACGACACGGTCAAAAAGCATTATCTTTTCGAAGCGGACTTCATTCCGGGTTCGACATCCGGCTCGGGTGAAATAACAGCCGAAGTTGTCTATGTGGGGTATGGCATCACAGCTCCTGAGCTTGGCTATGATGAGTACAAGGGGCTCAATGTCGAGGGTAAAATCGTCCTGCTTGAGAGGGAGGCGCCCATATCTCCGGAAAAAGATCCTGAACTTTTTAAAAAATGGCGTCCCTATTCCTTCCACCAGTACAAATTGGAAAATGCCGTGGCCCATGGGGCCAAAGGCATGCTTTACAATTATGGGCCGATCGCCAATCCGAATAATGCCTACGATGCCAGCTTTATTTATTCTCATGTGGGGTCAAATGTCGTGGCGGATGCCTTTTCTGGAACAGGTAAGGACCACTCGCGTGTTGTGACGGCGATTCAAAATTCATTGCAACCACACTCCTTCAGCACGGGAAAGGTTTTCACTATCCGCAATACGACGGAGCATCATCCGGATGGAATTGCCCACAACGTGATCGGACTGATCGAGGGTTCGGACCCTGTTCTCAAGGAGGAGTTGATCATCATCGGTGGACACCTGGATCATGTTGGCCGCTGCTATGAAGTCATGCCCGGAGCGAATGACAATGCTTCGGCCGTGGCTGTCATACTCGGTCTGGCAGAAGCTTTGACACAAAGTCCTGTCAAACCTCGCCGTTCGATCATGTTCAACTGTTTTGGGGCCGAAGAACAGGCCGTGGCCGGATCTGAATTCTATGTGGAGCATCCGCTGTATCCGCTGGAAAAAACCCTTGGATTCATCAACATGGATGGCGTTGGATGCGGAGACAAGTTGATTGTCCTTGCAGCAAAAAATTATCCCAAATTCTGGGCCTTCATCAAGGAGGCCAACGATAGATACATCCATCGAACGATCCAGCCCACCTATTTTGCCAACAATGCCCGTCCGCGTCTCGATGCGGCCCGCTTCATGTGGAAGGGTGTGCCGTCGATCACATTTTTTGCCACGGGAGCTCCCTCCTTCTATCACATAACGAAAGACGACATCTCCACCATCACACCGGAGGTCCTCGAAGATTTGACGCAACTTCTGTTTTTGGCTGTCCTCGACATGGCCAATCAAGATGAGCTGAACTTCAGAGAGTAGAAGGAATATACCATGCAATTCCACAATCCGACGCACATCATATTCCGTTCCGGCTCCCTGCACACACTGGGGCAAATCGTCGAAGATCTTCATTCTGTCAGGCCCTTGCTTGTCACTGACGAGGGCATTGAGAAAGCAGGGATTACCAAACGGGTGCTCTCTCAAGTGGAAGGGGTGCCGCTGTTCAACGCCATCGAGCCAAATCCCAAGCATTCAACTGTCAACAGGGGCGGAAATTTGGTGCGCGAGCGGAATTCTGATCTAATCATCGGGCTCGGAGGTGGAAGCGTCCTCGATGCAGCCAAGGCGATTGCCCTTCTCGGTACTAATCCGGGAGATATCGAAGATTTTGAAGGTCGTGAAAAATACACAAACCCGCCTCTTCCTGTTTTGGCTGTGCCCACAACATGCGGCACAGGAAGCGAAGTAACCTGGGTTGCGGTGATCACCCACACGGGACGAAAATTCAAAATGAGCATTAAGGGCAGGCGGATGTATCCTACGGTGGCGTTGGTCGACCCAGACCTGCTCCGTACTCTTCCTGCCCAACTTGTCGCCTCCACTGGCTTAGATGCCTTGACCCATGCCGTGGAAGCGTACACCGTAAAGGAAGCAACGTTCATAACCGATGTCTTTGCCCGCGAGGCCCTTAACCTGATTTTTCAATCTTTAGAGCCGGCCTATAAGGATATAGATGGAAATGCAGAGGCCAGAGAAAATTTGATGAAAGGCAGTCTTTTAGCCGGACTGGCTTTTGGAAACAGCGATGTGGGTGCGGTTCACTGCCTGGCAGAGGCGGTGGGTTCACTCTATGACACACCGCACGGCGTGGCCAATTCTGTCCTGCTCCCCTATGTGATGGAGTTCAACCTTCCGGCTTCAACCGGACGTTATGCGGACATTGCTCGCATGGCGGGGATAGCCGACGGTGACGACACCGCTGCCGCGCATAAGCTGATCACTAAGATAAAAGATTTAAGCCGATCCCTCAGCATCCCTGCATTCAGAGAAATCGGCATTCACGAAGAGGCTTTTCCCGAAATTGCGCAAAAATCATTCGAAAACAACTCCAATCCTTCCAATCCAAGGGAAGCTAGCGTGAAAGACTATATCGCCATCCTCTCCCGGGCCTATCGTGACTGAAATTCCAGTATGATAAAAGGGGGGCGCACTCTTTCACGCCGAATGCCCAGTCAATGAATTGGAAGGTCGGTGTTCGATGAGGATTTGAAGCATTTCCAGCTCATCGGAATCAAACCAAATCTTATAGCAGACGAGGCATTTATCCACGGGGATGATATAATGGTAGCTGTAAGGCCTGAGGAGCATTTTGTTCCCGCACTGGGGACAATTGACCTTCGGCGAATGATTCAGATCCAGTTTTCGCGACTGGTCGGGATTCAGCATGTAATCTTCCCTGAAGGCCATCGCTTTTTGGATGAGCTTTTCGGAGAAGGCGATTTCCCGTCTGGCGATAATGCGGTCGACGAGAATGGAATCGATGAGTTTCCCCTGGCAATTTGGACAGATTTGCAGTGATACACCCTCGTAAAAATCCTCACGCAGAGTTATCCAGCATCTCGGGCAAAGGTTTTGCCTATCAGGATTGATGTGCTTCTTTTGGAGCACATTTCTCCGGGCTGTCCGGATTTGGGGAAATTCCTTAGCCTGGGCAACAATATCCTCTTGGATGTTTTTCACTTGGATCAACGGGGTGAAGTAGGGAAGAAAAAGAAGGTCCTCAAGGGCGTAAGGACCCTGCCATTGCCCTTTGGAATTCCGCACCGACCAGATCTTCATCTCCTCGGGAAACGCATACGCAAAGGGTGGATTCCTGGAAATCTCTACCGCTTGAACTTCATCCCTTGAGGGCAGCACATCCCTTGCGTTTTCTCTCTTTTCCTGAATATCCCAGACTTCATCAATGATTCTGGCCGGACTGGTGGGCACCATCTTGGCCAGCAGTTTGATCCTCTCCATAAGCGGAGGATGGGTGTTGAAGACGCGCCCGAAAAATCCCTCGTATGTTCCTCTGGAGCGGGGCGGAACCATAAACAACGGACTGTAGGTCAAGTTGAAATCACCGACAAAGGAATTTTTGAGATGCGCTTTGTAGATGGCCCGTGCCAGTGCTTTGGGATTTCGGCTGAACTCTACAGCTGCAGCATCGGCCAGAACTTCTCTCTCCCGGCTGATCAGGGTACTCAGCAAGTGCATGATGATATAGGAAATGGTCAGAGCAACGTAGATTAACCCGGCACCTCCACTGGCCTGTTGTCCTCTGGCCGGATGTCCTGCGGGCTGGGGATCAGGTTCCGTGGCCTGCCTCAGGCGTTCAAACAGGTTAGCCAAGGAACAAACCAGAGTGATGTAGAATGTGTCTCCTCTCATGATATGGGCGACTTCATGAGCCACGACGGCTTCCAGCTCGTCTCGCGTGAATTCTGCCAGCAGACCCTCGGTCACCATGACGCATGGCGATTTGTCCGCATCAATCAGAGCCATGGAATTGATGGCAAAGGAAGGGATGATATAAGGTGAAAGTCGTGGCAAGCCCGTAGCCAGACGTATTTCTTCCACGGTGTTGCTGAACTGCTTGTGATAGCGATCCTCGGTATCGGGAGCTTTGGCCTGCATCCTCTTTCGGATGAACTTGGCTCCGAACAATCTAGCGTCATAGAAGTGATACACGGCCGTCAAAACGGCAATGCCCGAGATGACAAGGAGTATCTTGATCAATTGACTTCCCGATGGAATAAGAATGGATTCGAAAAAAAGTCCCAGGCTCAAGACCGTGACAAAGGCAACGAATCCAATGGCCACGATATAAAAGATGATCAGAATGAACAGGAGGAAGAGACTTTTCTTCCACTGCTGGCGCTGAGTTTCGTAAAAATCTGGGGCAAATGTCTTCTTCATGGCTTTGACCCTCATAGGTATATATCCATAATTTGGTCGGATTATTCAAGGACATTATGGACATTTCTCGTTAAGGCTCTTGTGTCATCGCATTTGGAATACTGTCCAATTTGACCGAAGCATTAGAATAAACAAGCTGAAATAGATATAATAGTCAGTCTTGTGCAGAAATTTGACGAGGAGATCATGATGAGAACAACGGGGCGCGTCCTTTTGATTGCACTGTGTGCCTTATTTGTGAACGGGCTGTACGGCCAGATTCCCAAGCCTGAGGACGTCCTGGGCTTTAAGGTCGGATCTGACCGCAAGCTCGCCGATATGCACCAGATCGCTGACTATTTTCGGATGCTGGGAAAGGAGAGCAAGCGGATCCTTGTCAAGGAAGTGGGGAAGACGACCATGGGCAATCCTTTTCTCGTGGCCTTCATCACATCCGAAAAGAACCATGAACACCTGGAGAGGTACAGGAACTACCAACAATTGCTGGCAGATCCCCGTAAAATTAGCGACAGCGAAGCAGAAGACATTATTTCCAAGGCTAAGGCTGTGGTGATGATCAACTGCTCCATCCATGCCACCGAGATCGGTGCCTGTCAGATGTCCATGGAGCTGGCTCATGACTTGGCCACAAAGAATGATCATCACACAAAACACATTCTCGACAACGTGATTCTTCTCCTTACCCCGATGCACAACCCGGATGGCATCCAGATGGTTGTCGACTGGTATACAAAGAATCTGAACACAGACTACGAGGGATGCCAGATGCCCTGGCTCTATCATAAATATGTCGGTCACGACAACAACAGAGACTGGTATATGTTCACTCAGATCGAATCCCGCCTCACGCTCAAAGTTCACAATGCCTGGCATCCACAGGTCATTGTCGATATGCACCAGATGGGAAGTTTCGGGCCGAGGCTTTTTGTCCCCCCTTATGTGGATCCGTATGAGCCCAATGTCGATCCCATTCTCCGGCAACAGGTGGCCCAAATGGGGACATTTATCGCTTCAGAGTTGACTGCGCAGGGGAAGGCCGGTGTGGTGCACAGCCACATGTTTGATGCCTGGACACCGGCTCGTGCCTACCATCACTATCATGGCGGGATTCGTATTTTGACTGAAGCGGCGAGTGTCAGAGTTGCCACTCCGATAACCATAAAGGCCGAGCGATTGGGCCAACAGATGAAAGAAGCCACGGTCAAAATGCCATTGCCCTGGATGGGCGGTGAATGGACACTCCGTGATATCGTGGAGTATGACTATGCCGCTGCTCTGGCTGCGCTCACTAATGCCGCCGGACTCAGAGAAAACTGGGTGAGGAATTTTTACCGGATACATAAAAAAGCCATCGATCCGAAAAGAATTCCCCATGCATTTCTTATCCCCGCCTTACAAAAAGACCTGACCACAGCCGTAAAAATGTTGGAGGTTCTGCGTTTGGGTGATGTGGAGGTTCACATGGCTGAGGAGGCATTTACGGCGGACGAACACACATACCCGGCCGGAACGCACATCGTTTACACCGCTCAACCCTACGGGAACTTTGCCAAAGCTCTGCTGGAAAGGCAGGAGTATCCCGAGATAAAAGAATACCCCAAAGGCCCCCTCAAAATACCTTATGATGTCGTAGCCCACACACTCCCTCTCCTGATGGGAGTGGAGAGCATTCAGGTAGAGGAACCGTTCGAAGCCAAGGTTTCCTTGATCAAAGAGTTCGAGCGGCCGAAGGGCGAGGTCTTGCAGGGCAACGCCGCCTATGGATACGTATGGGGACATGAAACCAATGACGATGTCGTTGCCCTTAACAGGCTGCTGGGCCGAGGCTACTCGGTCTACTGGAGTACTAATCCTTTTTTGATGAATGACAAAACCTACCCGCCGGGAACAATGATTGTGCTCCAGAAAAATGGATTGAACCACGATCTTCAAAAGATAACCGCTGGCCTTCATGTGTTTTTCGAGCCTGTGGCAATAAATCCCGGAGGCCTGGCTTATGAGCTTAAGCCGGTAAAACTCGGTCTTTACAAAAGCTGGACCGCTTCCATGGATGAGGGCTGGACGCGTTGGATTCTGGATCAGTACGAGCTACCCTATAAAAGCGTTTTGGATGAGGATATTAAACGAGGCGGTCTCAATCAATCCCTCGATGTTCTCATTCTTCCCGATCTTCGGGATAGCGCCATCGTCAAAGGGTTATCTGAAAAAAGTATGCCTCCCGAATATTCTGGAGGGATTGGTGAAGTGGGAGTGAAGAACATCCGGGATTTTGTTCGAAAGGGAGGGGCTCTGATTGCCCTCAATTCTGCGGCGGGTTTCTGCATTAAGCGGCTGCATTTGAACGTGGTCAATAGCGTTGGCAGAAAAAGTCGGAAGGACTTTTTTATCCCGGGGTCGATCCTCAAGGTTCTGAACAACGAAGACCATCCCATAGCTTACGGTTATCAGCGAGATGCCGCGATATTCTTCCGAAGGAGTCCGGTGTTCGCAGTGAATGAAGGCGAGAGTGTCCTGCAATATCCCACGAACTCGTTTTTAAGCGGCTGGATAAAGGGTGAAGAATTTCTCGCTGACAGGAGTGCTCTTGCAGATGTGCCTTATGAGAGGGGCCGGATTATTCTCATTGGCTTTCCCGTTCTCTACAGGGGACAGGCTCACGGAACATTCCGGTATCTCTTCAACGCCATTTATTACGGAGCTGCACGAGTCAAAGAATTATAAAAATGGGAAAAAGCTGGGTGCCACCAATAGAGCGGCAATTAGCAGCTCGGAGGCGATAGAACTGGAATGCCTGGCTTTCGTAGTAACGAATATGGTTTGTCCCGAAAGAGAAAAAATCGCTGTTCACAATAAATTGATGCCTATAGAGGTATTCAATATGGCTTTCGCCAGTGATGTCTTGCGGAGTGAAAATCCTGAAAAAGAGATCTGAATTGAGGTCAAAGAAACTTAAACATCTTGCTGGTATTGGGCTTATTCTCCTTTTGTGTCCTTCTTTTGTCTTTTCTCAGACTGTTGTTATCAGGGGTATGCTTTTCGGATGGTTGACAGCCAATTTTTCCGGTAAAACAGAAGGACAAGCGGGCCTCCGCTACCTGCCCGAATTTTCCTTCGAGACATTCTTATCCGACTCGTCCTCTCTAGATGCGGAATTTGCTCTGAGCGCCCAGGGGTCATCTCTGTTCGGGTCGGGAAGAGAAATGACCAGTGAGAGTGAGGTCGACCTCTACCGTCTGTGGTTGCGCTATGCCTCCTCTCGATTCGAGTTGCGGGCAGGCCTGCAAAAGATTAATTTTGGCACAGCGACGATCTTCCGGCCCCTGATGTGGTTCGACCGGATTGATCCGCGGGATCCTCTGCAAATCACCAAAGGCGTCTACGGTCTTCTCAGCCGGTATTATTTCCTGAACAATGCCAATATTTGGGCCTGGATTTTGTACGGCAACACCGATGCCAAAGGATGGGAGATCCTGGGGACCAGGAAGGAATCCTTCGAGTATGGCGGACGTATCCAAACACCTTTGTTCAAGGGTGAGATTGCATTCACTTATCATCACCGCCAGGCCGATCTGTTTAACAGCCCTTACTTTTTTATACCCGAGATCGATCCCATCATCCCGGAAAACCGTTTTGCTCTTGACGGCAAGTGGGATATCGGCATTGGACTGTGGTTTGAGGGCACGCTGATTCATCAGGATACCGATGTTCTCCCCTTCACGCACCGCCACTTGCTGACTGTAGGCCTTGACTACACCTTTGATGTGGGGAATGGACTCCATATTTTGAGCGAACACTTTATCCAGGAGAACGCGAATAAAGCCTTCGGCGCGGGGGAGGGCCTCGACTTTTCTAGTCTGTCTATAAACTACCCGTTTGGACTTCTGGATAATTTTTCGGGAATGCTCTATTATGACTGGAAAAACAAGGAGTATTACCGCTACATCAGTTGGCAGCGGACCTACGATAAATGGCGTTTTTATGTTATTGGATTCTGGAATCCAGAGCAACTGCTGATTTTTCCCGAACGAGCCACCCACACCCTTTTTGCAGGTAAAGGTTTTCAGATCATGGTTGTGTTCAACCATTGAAGCACTATAGAATGATCTCAATAAAATCGAATGTTTTCCTCTTTCACAAGGTATGATTAAGTGAGGCCAGAATGGACAATTCAGTTTTAATCAAAACAGATGAACTGGTGAAAATCTATCCCATGGGCCAAACAGAGATTTGGGCCCTGAACCACGTCAGTCTTGCCTTCCAGAAAGGCGAGTTTGCCGGTTTTGTCGGGCCCAGCGGCTCGGGCAAAACAACACTCCTGAACATCATCGGCTCCCTGGACAGCCCGACCAAGGGCAGTGCCGAAGTTCTGGGTGAAAAGATTGAAAAACTTTCCCATAATCAGGCCGCTGAATTGCGGAACAGGCATATAGGATTTATTTTCCAAACCTTCAACCTGTTGCCTGTCTACACAGCCTACGAGAATGTGGAATTTCCTCTTCTTCTCCTCCGGATGTCTCCCGAGGAAAGAAAAAAAGCGGTTATGGATGCCCTGGATTGGGTGGGTTTGGCCGACAGAGTCAAATCCAAACCGGCCCAGTTGTCGGGAGGAGAAAGCCAGAGAGTAGCCATTGCCCGTGCTGTCGTTAAAAAACCGCCCATCATTCTGGCCGATGAACCCACAGCCAACCTGGATGCGGAAAACTCCCACCACATACTCAAGACGATGGAAAGGTTGAACAGGGAGTTGGATACGACTTTTCTCTTTGCCACACACGACGAAAAAGTCATTCAATATCTCAGGCGAAAGATTACGTTGGTCGATGGAAAAGTAACCAAGGATGAATGGATGACACCTAAGGCATCCGGAGAATAACAGTGATGCTCATCCCCAAATTGGCCCTCAGGAACTTGTTGGGCGCAGGCTTGCGCACCTGGCTCAACGTGATCGTTCTATCTCTTTCCTTTTTTGTCATCGTATGGACGCAGGGAATCTATAAGGGAATGGGAGAGCGGGCTGCTGATGCCATGACAGAAGTGGAATTGGGAGGGGGTCAATACTGGCATGAAAACTATGATCCCTATGATCCTCTAACACTCCAGGATGCCCATGGAAAAGTCACCGGCCAACTCAGGGCACTCGTGGATAAGGGTTTGGCCACTCCTGTATTGGTCGTTCAAGGCACGATCTATCCCGGAGGCCGGATGCGGAACGTGCTGCTCAAAGGGATTGATCCTTCTCAGATGATTGTGTCACTTCCTTCCCGCTTTCTCCAGGAAGAGGGGGAGGAGCTATCGGTTTTAATCGGCAGCCGGATGGCAAAAAATACCGGCCTAAAAAAGGGAGATTCCACAACTCTGAGATGGCGAGATATCAATGGCACTTTTGATGCCATCGATGCGAGAATTGTTCAGGTCATGAGAACGTCTGTTCAGACTGTCGATACGGGGCAGCTCTGGCTTCCTCTGAAGCGATTGCAGGAAATGACGGGTATGCCTGGAGAAGCAACTCTTGTCGTCGTCGATCAGAAATTTGAATCCCCTGGCCTAATCGCCGGATGGGTCTTTAAGAATCTCGATTATCTTCTTTCCGACCTTCGGGCTATGGTTCAGTCGAAGAAAGTTGGCGCAACCTTCCTCTATGTCCTTCTGCTCTTTTTTGCTATGCTGGCCATTTTCAACACCCAGGTGCTCTCTATATTCAGGCGGCGCAAAGAGATGGGAACTTTGATGGCTATAGGTCTCGCTCGCTCCAAAATCATCCAGCTTTTCACACTGGAAGGGGCCATGCATGCTGTTCTGGCTGCTGTTTTAGCTGCGATCTATGGTTTCCCGCTGTTGTGGTATTTCGCTGTTAAGGGTTGGGCCATGCCCGAAGTGGTCGATACTATGGGATTTGCCCTCGGCGAGAAGCTGTATTCGACGTATAGCGCTGGATTGGTGGTGGGCACCACTTTTCTGGTTCTCATGGTCACCACGATTGTCAGCTTCCTCCCAACACGGAAAATAGCCAAGCTCAAACCCACTGATGCTCTGAGAGGGAAATTGTCATGATGAATTTTTTGTTTAAAGGACTCCTGCGGGATAGATCGAGGAGTCTGTTTCCTTTTCTGGTTGTGGTTGCCGGCGTTATGCTCACAATTATTGTCTACTGTTGGATCATGGGAGTGACATCTGACATGATTCGAGCAGCAGCCAATTTCGACACAGGCCATGTGAAAATCATGACCCAGGCCTACGCAGATGAGGCCGATCAGATGCCCAATGATTTGGCTTTTCTCGGCATGGATGGACTAGTCAAGGAGCTGAGGAATAACTTTTCAGAGTTTGTTTGGGCACCCCGGATTAAGTTTGGAGGCTTGCTGGATATACCTGATGAGCAGGGAGAAACCCGTTCCCAAGGTCCTGTCGCAGGATTAGCCGTGGATGTACTATCCCCCACAAGCCCGGAGTGGAATATCCTCAACTTGGAAAGGGCGATCGTCAGAGGCCGGTTACCGAAGATGCAAGGGGAGATTCTGTTGAGTGATGATTTTGCCCGTCAATTGAATGTGAAGCTCGGGGAAACAGCAACACTTATCAGTTCCACCATGTATGGAAGCATGGCTACGGCGAATTTTATCGTTGTCGGAACCATCCGGTTTGGGATGATGGCTATGGACCGGGGAGCCATGATTGCTGACATCACAGATATTCAGCTTGCTCTGGATATGGAGGACGGGGCTGGCGAGATTTTGGGTTTCTCCGATGATTTTATCTACCGGGAAGAAAAGGCCGAGGAATTAAGCAACGAATTCAATTCTCGGTTTCAGAACAAAAAAGATGAATTCACTCCTGTCATGAAATCCCTCCATAAACAAGGAGGGCTTGCAGAGTTGCTCACAATGATGGAACCCATTATTGGAGGAATTGTCGTCGTTTTTGTGGGTATCATGGCCATTGTCCTCTGGAATGCCGGCTTGATGGGCAGCCTCAGACGGTACGGGGAAATCGGTGTCCGACTGGCAATCGGTGAAACCAAAGGGCATCTTTACCGCTCTTTGATAGCCGAATCGTTGATGATCGGCTTATTCGGTTCTATATTAGGAACTGCCCTTGGGTTGGGCTGTGCGTATTTTCTTCAGGCTGTTGGATTCGATGTCGGCTCCATGATGAAAAATGCGACATTGCTCATGTCCAATGTGATGAGGGCAAGGATTACCCCTGGCAGTTTTATCATTGGTTTCGTGCCCGGATTTCTGGCCACAGTCCTGGGTACCTCCATTTCTGGAATCAGCATCTATAAACGTCAAACATCCCAATTGATGAAGGAGTTGGAAGTATGAGACAAATGGTGTGCATCGCAGCACTTTTGGCAATATTACTGCCTTTAAAATCAGGCCTTTGTGCTCAAACTCCGTCGGCCGAGTGGATACTTGACAAGGTCGACGCGAATTTTGGGTCCGATAACAAGATTATCATGAGCGAAATGGTCATCCATGGCCGTCGGGGATCACGGACAGTCAAGTCCAAATCCTGGATCCAGGGCCGGGAAAAGTCGTTCTCAGAGTATCTCGCTCCTCCAAGAGAGGCCGGGACGAAAATGCTGAAATTAGAGGATCAACTGTGGACATACTCGCCCTCCACGGACAGGACGATCCGGATCTCCGGACATATGCTGCGGCAATCTGTGATGGGGTCGGATCTTTCCTACGAGGATGTGATGGAAGATCCAAAGCTCCAAAATCTATATGAGGCAAAGATTGTTGGTGAAGAAGAGTTCATTAACCGCTCCTGTTGGGTGTTGGAATTGACTTCCAAGGGTGAAGAGATTACCTATTACAAACGAAAGGTTTGGATAGACAAGGAACGGTTTGTATCTCTCAAGGAAAACCGGTACGCCAAGAGTGGAAAGCTCTTGAAAACAACCGAAGTGGAAGAGGTTTTCAAAGCTGAAGGCCGTTGGATACCCAAAAAGGCTGTCTTCAAGGATGTCTTGAAAAGAGGTAAGGGGACAGAGTGGCACATATTATCCATCGAATTTAACGCCGATATCCCTGACCATGTCTTTACCAAAGCGTCTCTCCGCCGCTAAACCCGGAACATCGCAAAGGCCGCACAATATTTGCCTCTTCGACATAGGGAGCTTAGCGAAAAGATGCTCATGTTGCCCAAAGATACAAGCAATGATGGTCATTCCTAGATTAGCCCTGAGAAATTTGTATGGAGAGGGAAGCGACCATGGTGATCGTTGCCGAAGGCTTCCAAGCCTCCGATAATGTCGCTGGGTGGTCTTTTAAAGACCTCGACGTTCTTCTCAGTGATATCAAGCAGGTCGTCAAAATGCGGACCATTGGCTCCTCCTTTATCTATGCGTTCCTGCTCTTTCTGGCTATGCTGGCCATCTTCAATACCCAGGTTCTGTCCATTTTTCGGCGCAGAAAGGAAATGGGCATGTTGATGGCTCTCGGTCTTACCCGGTTGCAGCTTATCCGCCTCTTCACCTTGGAAGGGGCCCTGAATGGTGTGCTGGCTGCGATCATGGCTGCCATCTATGGAATGCCCCTCTTGATTCAACTCGCGCGAAACGGTATTGGATTGCCTGCGGAGATGATGGACCAAGCTGGCTGGGCGATCGGATCCAGGCTTTTTCCTTCTTACGGCGCGGCTTTGGTTATAGGCACAGCCTTTCTTGTCCTCATTGTCACGACTGTCGTCAGTTACTTCCCGACGAGAAAAATTGCCAAGCTCAAACCCACTGATGCACTCAGGGGGAAACTCACATGATCAGGTTTCTGTTCAAAGGTCTGGTGCGCGACAGGTCCCGCAGTCTTTTTCCTGTTCTTGTCGTTATATCGGGTGTGATGATGACCGCTTTTGTCCAAAGCTGGATCGTAGGAGCCATGGGAGATTTCGTCAACACTTATGCTTTTTTCGATTCCGGCCATGTGAAAGTCATGTCACGGGCCTATGCCCGCGAGGCGGACAAAATACCGAATGACCTGGCATATATCGGCGTGGAATCTCTGCTTCGAGACTTGAGGCATGATTTCCCAGATATGATTTGGACACCCCGGATCAGGTTTGGGGGTTTGCTGGATATTCCGGATGAGGCCGGCGAGACGCGGGCGCAGGGCCCTGCGTTGGGGCTTGCCGTTGACCTCTTTTCCGTCATGCCGAGAAGGACATCAACAACGAAGAGTTTTTCCACTTAGCGAATTCCGATCATGGTTGACTTTATCTGTTCATCTAAGCTATTACTTTATCTAAGAAAATGAATAGGTCTTACATTTACTTAACTTCGTCGCTGGATTTAAAGGAGAGATATGAATGCGCAAACAGTGTCCATTTTTATTAATTCCAGGCTTGATTGCTCTTGTGTTTCTTTTGAGTTTCAATTCCCTGTTCTCAGAACAAGCAACACAAATGCTAGACTACGGAATGTCCCGACCGGCAATTTCGCCGGATGGCCGGCAGATTGCCTTCGAATGGATGAGCTCGATCTGGACTGTTCCCGTGCATGGGGGTCAAGCTTTGCAGCTGACCGATTGGGCAGAGCGATGCTCCTCGCCCGTTTGGTCACCCGATGGAAAGTTGATCGCATGCATTGTTACAGATAAAGAGGTCAGGTCCTTTGCTGTGCAGGTGTTTGATGTCGAAAAGAAAAAAATGGCCAAAGAAATTTGGCGGTCGGAGCGACAAATCTGGCCGTCTCTTGATTGGTCAGTTGACGGAAAAAAACTTGTTTTGGCACTGGATTCAGATAAGAGTATTCACATTCTGCCGGTCGAGGGAGGCTCCATTCATGAGCTTGATCTCAAAGGGGAGCATCCGCGTTGGTCGCCGGATGGGGAGTGGCTTGCCTGGCAAACTCAGACCAATAGAGACCTTTGGATTGCTTCGACTAAAAACTGGCATAAAAAGCGAATAGTCTCGACAATGAGCTTCAACGGCAGTTTTTGTTGGTCAGCCGATGGCCGGGAGATTGTCGGCGAATCGTTGGACAGAGGGAGTGTGGACCTCTGGAAAGTCTCTGTTTCCGGCGGAAAGGCAATTCCATTGACCGATGATATTGCGCTGGAGCAGACACCGCGCTGGCATCCTTCAGACGGTCACATCTATTTTTCCCACCGGAGACGACTCTGGCGAGTTCCCTTTGCAGGGGGAAACATGGAGAAAATTCCTGTCCAGTGCCAGTTGCCCGCTAAGAAGGAATCAAAGAAAATTATAGCTTTTACCGGAGCAGATTTGGTGGATGTGAGCTCTGGACAGTTGCGGTCAAACCAGACCATTCTCGTCAAAGGCGACAAAATCGAAGCCATAGGATCCGATCTCGCTGTTCCCGATAGTGCCCGAGTCATCAATGTCAGTGGCCTGACCGTGGTTCCCGGTCTTATCGATATGCACGTCCACTACCAGCCCTGGATGGGGCCTTATTTTCTCAAGTACGGTGTCACCCGAATTCAGGAGATGGGCTGTGGAGAAGGCCCGGATGTCATCCTTGCTCATGGAAATGAGATTAAGGCTGGATTGGCATCGGGGCCGTTCATTTACCAATGTGGCATGATCTTCAACGGGTCTGGCGTTCCCGGGCCTCCAGGGCTTGGGGGCGTTCAAACCAGCAATCAAGAGATTCTCCGAAAGGCACTCGAATGGCACATTGGTGAGGGAGTGGATTTCATTAAAATTGGCTCCGAAAATAGCCATGAGTCGCTCCAGACAATCATCGATGTGGCCCATTCCCACAAACGGCGGGTCATCGGTCATATCGCCCTTGTTCCCGTCCATGAGGCTATTGACATGGGTCAGGACGGTATCGAACATCCCCGGGGTCTTGGATGGGGAAGTGTGCCTCCTTCCCAACAACCGGATCCCGTGCCGCGAAGACTTCAGGGTATGCTTCGGGAAGCGGCCGCCTGGTGGAACGTGGATGCGGAGAGGGTGAGTGCTATCGTCGATCATATGATCGCCAAAAATGTCGTCTGGGATCCGACTCTTTTCATTTGGGTTCTGACAAGCAGTCCTGAGGGGCTCGGAGGAGAACCCGAGTTTGCGGATTTGCCGGCATGGATAAAGGCAGTGGAAGAGCTCGGCAATGAATACGGTTTTATAAGCACCTGGCAGGACTCGGATTATAAAGCTTACGGGGCCGGGCTTGAAAACATGAGAAAAATGATCGGCGAGTTCCACAGCAAAGGAGGTCTCTTAACAGCAGGATCCGACGGCGGGATTCCAGGAAAAAGCCTTCATCAAGAATTGGAACAACTGCATCTTTCTGGTCTGTCGCCGCTTGATTGCTTGCGGGCAGCCACCTGGAATGCGGCTAAAGCTCTAGAGAAAGAATCGGAAATCGGTACGCTCGAAACGGGGAAAAAGGCCGACCTTGTCTTTCTCGAAGGCAACCCCCTTCAGGATATCATGACCTTGCGCAATGTGGCGATCACTGTTCAGGAAGGCCGCATCGTATTCAAAAAATAGGGCTGGTCATTTCTCATATTTATTTATCCTACTTCAATATATATAATAGCTTGCGGAGCTTTTCGCAGACTGGAATCAATCGGATTGTTAAGGGAAGGAGGCGCAATGCGAAAAACAGGACTATTCTGTATTATGGGCATCTCTCCGTTTCTTCTATTTCTGACTTTTGCCAGACAAGGACAGAACGTTGCTGAACCTTGCCTGGCCTGTCATAACGCTCAGAGTCCCGGTATAGTGAAGCAATGGCTGGACAGCAAGCACAGCCGGGTGGAGGTCACTTGTTCAACATGCCATGAGGCTCAGGCCAATGATCCCTCCGGTTATGAGCACAACGGTTTCAGGGTCACAGCTGTTCCCTCTCCCCAATACTGTGCCGATTGCCATTCCGATGAAGTGGAACAACACGCCAGGAGTAAACACGCCTGGGGAAGTTTTATGGGGCCGTTAAAACCTTACTACCTCAAGGCGAAAGAGCTGGGGCTTGATCCGGTTTCGCAGGAGACAGCCAGAAAGCTCGATCCGGAGAGGATGGCCAAGACCGCTCTCACCCCCCTGTTTCCTGATAGTGGTATTCTCAAAAAAATAGGTCTTCTGGATAACCCTAAATACAATCACAACAACGTCAACCTGGGTTGTATTGAGTGCCACGGCAGTTTTATCATTGCTGAACCTGGCGGGAAACTTAAGGGTTGGCCCAATGCCGGAGTAGGACGAATCAATCCTGATGGATCCCTCGGATCTTGCACCTACTGTCATACCAGACATCAGTACAGCGTCGAAGAAGCGCGTAAACCGGAAACCTGCGGCCAGTGCCATCTCGGCCCTGATCATCCCCAGTACGAAATTTATGAGGAATCCAAACATGGAAACATCTACCATGCCAGCGGGGAGAGCTGGAATTGGTCGGCTTCTCAGGATCAATGGGGCCCGAGGGATATCACAGCTCCCACCTGCGCAACCTGCCATATAAGCGGCTTTGGGGGCGCCGTGGAAACAAGTCACGATGTCGGGTCTCGGTTGTACTGGGAACTTCAACCGAAAAAGTCTGTTCCCCAGTGGAAGGGCCCTGAGGAGGTCGATCTCGTCAAAGAGAGAATTCCCGATACGATCAGGGCGGAGAGGGGAAGAGCCAAAATGACTAAAGTCTGTCTACAGTGCCATTCATCCCAGTGGACAAAGAACTATTTTATAGAGTTCGATAAGGTCGTGAGCGACTACAACATGGTCTGGGAGTACACGGATAATCTTCTCCAACAGGCCTACAAAGAAGGTCTCATCCACAAAGACAATCCTCTTGATGAAACGCCCGAGATCATGCACTATCTCATCTGGCACCATGACGGCCGGCGGATGCGAATGGGGGCAAGCATGATGGGACCTGATTGGACCCACTGGAATGGTGCCGTCGATGCTATCATGAACAAGCTCGGCAACATGATCAATGATATCGAGCTGCGCAGGAAACTGAAATAACTCTAGCGTGAACTTTGAAAAATTTCTCGACCTCCTTCCCCGCGCCCTTATCGGTTGGGCCCTCTGTGGAGCTGCTGTCACTGTTGGTAGAAATATCATATCCATAGAAAATACGCTGATCATCCACGCCGCATTCCCGTTCCCCCCGGAATGTTCGGTGCCAAGGGTGATCTGGTGATCGTTGGAGGACGGATATTTGATGGGACAGGCCAGGCTGTTAAAGAAGGCACCCATGCTGTACCCACACTGGTACCCTACATATACATTTTTGATTTGGCTGGTGGCTACTATGGATCGACGTCCCGAAAGTTCACGTTTTCCAAGGAAGACAATCTTGGTGTGCTCAGACGGATGAAAGAGGCCGGTATCAAGATGGGTGTCGGGACAGATCTTGTCGTGAACTGGTTCCGCTATCTTCCTAAGGCCTACATCACAGAACTTAAACAGTTTGTCAAAGTCGGCTATTCGATTCCTGAAGTGTTGATGACGGCCACAAAAACTAACGCCGAGATTCTGGATATGGATGATAAGCTAGGCACCCTTGAACAGGGGAAATTGGCCGATGTCATTGTTGTGGATGGAAAGCCTGATGCAAATTTGGATGACTTGGCGAACATTGACCTTGTTATCCGCGATGGATTCGTACTTATTGAGAAGGGACGGATCATCATTCCCCGTCATATGCCCCTTCCGGAGCCTGATCCAAACAAGGATGGCGAGAAGCCTTCTGTTTTCTAAGAGTTACAGGGCTGGTAAACTGGCAGAAGCGCTCTGATTTATCAAGGCGCCTTAGGGAAATGATTGAGGGTTGGGAGAGTGAACAAAATGATAAAAGCTGTCACTTTTGATTGTTGGGATACCCTTCTTGTCGATGATTACAGTTGTCAGTCAAAGCAGGAAGAGCACCTTCATGCCATCCTTCAGGAGCAGGGATTTCAAACGAGTTTGGATGACTTGAAGGAAGCTTTTCTTAGGGAAAACAACATGCGGCGAGAGTATGTTGTCGAGCACCGGAAGACGAAAAGTGCCATGCAAAGACTGGAGACAGTCCTGGAACTGTTAAAGATTTCCCTCCCATTTTCTGAGATGGTGACGGTTGCCGATTACTGCGATAAAATTGCCCTGGAGTTTAGACCTTCTGCTGTGCCGAAAGGGAGAGAGGTCTTAGCAGCCCTCACCCCGGATTATCGCTTGGCTGTCATTTGCAATACCGGATGGCACTCTGCCGGAACAATCAAAGATCTTCTGGCAGGTCATGATCTGTCCAACTATTTTGACTTCTTTTCCTTTTCCGATGAAATGGGAGTCGCCAAACCTCATCCTCGGATATTTGAAATGACTTTGGAAGGGCTGGGAAGTCATCCCGAAGAGACTGTCCATATCGGTGATGCCGAATACTCCGATGTCGTCGGAGCCAAAGGAGTCAATATGCGAACTATCCTGTTTAGCGGTTGCAATGATACATACAGGGAGAACAATTCAGCGGATTTCATGATTGACGACTACGATGATCTGCTTTCACTGCTACATGATATGTGACGGAGGTAGCGATGGAGAGAAGACATTTTTTGACGAGTTTATCAGCAACAATCGCATCTCTCATGATCGAGCCCAGTGCCGATGGACATACCAGTGGATAGCTTGAGGGGGATGGCTTGATCAAGCCTAAAGCACTCAATCCGGGCGACACAGTGGGCTTCATAACGCCAGCCACTCCAATTTTCGATCCTGATCTTTTGGAGTTGATCAAGCCCAGCATTGGATCTTTCGACCTCAAGGTGAAGATGGGGGATTATGTGGGGAAGCGAAAAGCGAATTATGAAGGTACGCTCAAAGGACGGCTGGATGATCTTCACACCATGTTTGCCGATCCTGAGATAAAAGGAATTGTGGCCACCGGCGGATACGGAGCCTCACAGCTTCTGGACAGAATTGATTACAATCTAATCCGCAGCAATCCAAAAATCTTTATTGGTTACAGCGATGTCACTGCCCTCCATCTTGCCATCCACAAAATGACGAAACTCGTGACCTTCCACGGGGCTCCCACCGTGGAAAGCGAATACACGCAGCGTCATGTGAAGAGAGCCATCTTCAAAACAGAGCCAAAAGGCATCTAGCTCAAGCTCTGAATGAATGCAAGACCTTCAATGGAAACTTAAGCTTTGAGTGATAGCGCCTGGTGGGCGATAGTCAGCTCGCCATGGATAGGGACGCCGTAAGGGCAAGCCTTCTCGCAATGTCCCGTGCAGTTGACGCATGCGTCGGCACTATTATCCAGAGCAGCATATTTCATCATGGCTGATTTTTCCCGTCCCTGAACCGAAAAATAGTGATAATACCGCATGATCGTGTTGACGGGGACTCCGTTGGGGCAGGAGGATTCGCACTGGCCGCAGGCATGGCGGCAGTAAAGGTCGCCGTAAACGGATGTATAGGCAGCTAGCGCCTGTTGAGCTTTCAGATCAAACTTCTTTCCGGATAGACCCACGAAAGCTTCGAGCTCATCGAAATTGGTGATGGTGAGACATGCGGAATTGACATTGGGATGGTTGAGCACGAATTTAATCGCAGCATCCCGAAGCTCGGTATCATTGGCGATGTTGTATTTCTTTCTGAATACGTCGGAGGCGTTTGCTCTCGCTTTCAACCTGGCCAGAAGGTCATCAAAATAAGCTGGAACTTCTTTTCCCTCTTCCTTTATCTGTTCAGCCAGCCCCTTCATCATGTAGTACTTTCCGACAGGATTTGTTTTCATGAGGGTGGTGCCCACGTTGTTCGCTTTGCATGCTCTGAGAATTTTCTCGCCCATGTCTCTTTGAAGAAAGTTGTACACAAACAGCATGACATCGATACGGCCGTCTTCGACAGCGGCCAGGCAGACTTTCTCCATGGTTTCGGGCACGTCATTCCATTGGGAACCGTGTTGGGATATTCCGCAAAATCGCACTTTTCCCTCTGTCTTGAGCTCCTGGATGGCGGCATGAAACCCTTCATGCTTCATCAGCTCAACAGTGGCTGGCATATGAATCATCATGCAATCCACATAGTCGGACTGGATACGCTCCAAACACTTGAGCGCTCGTTCCTTCAATGATTCCTTGGTGTCTTTCTTTTGAAGACCCAGTTTGGAGCTGATGAATACGGATTTTCTGTCTCTGTTTTTCATCACTTTGCCGAGGGTTCGTTCGACCTGCCCGTTTTCATAGTTTTCTGCGGCATCGATGTAATTGATACCTGAGTCGAGAATAGCCTCAAGCAAGGCTTCATCCGTGACGAAACCGGCCCCCAAGCCGATATCGGACGCTTTGAACCCTGTTCGGCCGAGAGTCCTGTATTCTTTGATCTTAGCTTTTGGCGCCTCAGATACAACAGGACCACCGATCAGCTTTGCCTGTGTTCCCAATCCGACACCCGCGGCCGCCGCCGCCGCTCCTCCGAGAAAGTGACGACGGGATATTCCTTTCTTCATTTTGCTCATCTCCTTTTTTGGCGTGTTTTGTTGTGTGAATTTCGAGAAATCGTATCGTGTAAGTAAACTCTAAATGCTATCCAGATTTGGAGGCGAGGTCAAGCACAAATAATATGAAAGGAAGCTCTAACTGCCTTGTTTGCCTTGTGCTGTTCTTTTTTGAGCTCTAGTGGATATCAAACCTAATTACCGGCAGCCATGCCGGCCTTAAAGCGGATGGGCTGGCCTGGCAAGGCGCCTGTGTATTTTCCGTTGTCAATGGCAAATTTTCCGTTGATCAAAAGATACTGGACACCTTCGCTGTACTGATGCGGCTCTTTCCACGTGCCTTTATCCCGAATCATCTCCGGATCAAAGGCGAGGATATCCGCCACATAGCCCTCTTTGATCCAGCCCCTGTCATCCAGCCGCAGCATTTCCGCTGGTAATGATGTCGCCGCTCGGATGGCAAACTCCATAGTGATGGCATTTTTGTTCAAAACAAACTCCCTGATTTTTCTGGTGAACGCCCCGTAGTTGCGGGGATGGGGAACACCCAGACCGAAGGGCACATTCATCCCGTCGGACGAGGTCATCACATAGGGTTTTTGCATGAAATATTCGACTTCAACTGGGTCCATCATGAAGATGATCACAGATGGATTTCCCATCTTCAGTATCTCAATGGCCGCATCTGTGGGTGAGAGCTCCAAGATTTTGCTCACATCTTTCAGTGTTTTTCCGTTCCACTCCGGTTTTTCTTTAAAGAGTGCGATCATAATGGCCTCTGCTCCGGTGGCTCTCTCTATGCGGTTAGTGATAGCCTCTTTGATCTTACCGATGAGTTCGGGATTGTTGAAACGCTCCACCCATTTTCCATCGGCCATGATCCATCTGTCGAGAACAATAGGGGCGATGCTCGTCGACCCTGCCGGGTAGGGATACTGATCGGCATAGAGCTCGACACCTCTGGCCCTTGCGTCTTCAAATATTTTGGTCACCGCCTCGGATTTTCCCTGTCCAAGAGTTCCTGCAGCTTTGAGGTGCGAGATCTGCACCGGCACATAGGCTTCTTCGGCAATGCGTATCGCCTCACGCATAGCCGCTTCGACCCCGCCCATAAGGTTTGTCCCCTCATCCCTGACATGGGTGGCATAGATGCCTCCGTATTCCTTCACAACCTTGGCCAGTTCAATAATCTCCTCGGTCTCTGCATAGCAACCGGGGGGATAGAACAGCCCGGTCGAAAGTCCGATGGCGCCGCCTTCCATGGCCTCCCGCACCATGGTTTTCATTTGATTCATTTCTTCAGCCGTAGGAGCCCGGTCAGCCATGCCCATCACCTTCATTCTGATGGTTCCGTGCCCGACGAGTTGCATGAGATTGGGGCCGATGCCTTTTTCTTGGATGTCGGCAAACATATCGTCGATAGTGCAGTCTCCGGAACCGCAATTGCCGGAAACGAGTGTGGTCACACCTTGATAGAGATAATTTTTCACAGCCCGCAATTCTTCGATATTGATATCGCCACCGACAAATTCCTTGATTTCGTCATCCAGCGTGAAAAAAGCATGATTGTGTATGTCGATGAAACCGGGGGAGACATACAATCCTTCGGCTTCAATGACCCTATCGGCGTTGGGCTTGATTTTGCCGATGTAAGCGATCTTGCCTTCCTTGATCCCAACATCCGCCACATAGGGTTCTCCGCCCGCGCCATCATAGACAGTGCCGTTCATTATGGCGATATCCAGCGGCTCTTTGTAGGCCTTTGTGCAGCTCAATAGGCCCAAACATAGAGACAGAGCAATAAAAATAGAAAAAACATAGGAACGACGCATAGCACTCTCCTTAGTGTTAAAGTCAACTGTTCATTTTAGTCCTTTTCGTTCCAGATGCAAATTCTTTTCAAAATCTTATCTGCGGATTTGGAAATGGGTGCGGATTATGATATAAAACTTTTCTTCTAATGATCTAGAAAAGGAGAGGGTAAGAATGATTTATCTGAAAAAAAATTTGAATCCACGGATGGGAGGAAATTCATTTGTGGCAGTGCTAATGACCTTGGTTTTTCTGCTGTCATGGACGGCCGCGAGCTTCGCCGTTCCAGGCGATAGTGGCGAGGCATCACTCAGCAAGTTAAGGGCCTCAGTTGAAGAGACAAAACTCGACAAAAAACTTGAACAAAGGCTTGACAAGTTTCGGGAATTCATGAACACAGAGATGAAAAGATGGGAGGTTCCCGGAATTGGTGTGGGTATTGTCAAAGATGGTAAAGTGATTTTTGCCGAGGGGTTCGGACTCAGAAACGTCGAGAAGAATCTTCCTGTCACAACGGATACCCTTTTCGCCATAGGGTCGGCCTCCAAAGCTTTCACCACGATGGACATCGGCATCCTGGTGGATGAGGGGAAAGTGGAATGGGATAAACCTGTCCGTGATTATTTGCCCACATTCAAATTAAAAGATGAGGTCGCTGCAGTCCGGATGACTGTCCGTGATCTGGTCTCTCATAAATCCGGCCTGCCACGGCACGATGCCATGTGGTATGGTTCGCCATTTTCCCGTAAGGACATATTCGATCGATTGCAGTATCTTGAATTTAGTGCAGACTTTCGACAGACCATGCAATACAACAACCTGATGTTTTTAACGGCGGGGTATCTTGTGGGGCAGATCACAGATAGCACCTGGGAAGAGTTCACCCAAAAGAGAATATTTGATGCCTTGGGCATGACCAGCAGCAATTGCTCTGTTGAGGTCTCTAAAAAATCAGACGATCACTCTCTCCCTTACGTGAGAATCAAGGATGAGATCAAGGCTGTTCCGTTGAGGAATATCGACAATGTCGGCCCGGCGGGATCGATAAACTCCAACGTCAAAGATATGCTGAAGTGGGTCCAGTTCCACCTTAATAAAGGGAAGGTCGGAGATAAAGAAATTATCTCCGAGGCCGGACAGAAAGAGATGTACATACCTGCTATGTTTCTCAGACAGCCTATGCTCTCTGTACAACCGGATGGACAGTCTGACATGAACTACGGCCTGGGCTGGTTTCTGGAAACTTACCGGGGGCATCGCCTCGTTCATCATGGCGGGGCCATCGACGGGTTTTACTTTCTCAACGGATTTCTTCCCAATGACAATGGCGGGGCTGTGATTCTGACGAATTTAGCGGGCACTCCCTTCCTCCAAATTGCTATGGGATATGTCCTTGACATCGTTCTTGAGCTAGACCCGGTCTGGGAAAAACTCAACCAGGAGAAATGGGAAGAAACATTGGAAAATAGAAAGAAGGCGAAAGAAGCAGAGAACAAGAAAGAAGAAAATCGTGTCAAGGATACTCAGCCTTCGCATGCCTTAGGAGACTACGCGGGTGAGTACGAGCACCCCGCTTACGGAATTGTTCCCATAGAATTCGCCAATGATGAATTGACAGGAAAATTCAACTCCAACAATTTCAAGTTGATACACTGGCATTATGACATATTCAAAGGCATAGATACCGAAGAGGGAGAAGCAGAGGACGATGGCATTATGATCACTTTCATAACGAGTACAAAGGGTGATGTGGACAAGCTTACTATTCCCCTCGAACCTGCCGTCGCCCCGATCGTCTTCAAACGCAAAGCTTCCCAGGAGTTGAATGATCCCAAATATTTATCCCAGTTCCCTGGAGGTTACGAGATCATGGGAGTTACAGTCACAGTCTCACTTCAAGGTGATACTCTGTTTATCGATGTGCCAGGTCAACCCCGGCATGAGCTCGTACCTTACAAAGATAGAGAATTCACACCTAAAGGGGTTGAAGGACAGAACTTAAAGTTCGTTATCGAGAACGGGAAAGCCATAGAAATAATCCTGACTGTTCAAGGAAACGTCATTCGTGGAAAACGCATTGAAAAATAAGAGTTCGAGCATTGCGTTTAACCGAAAAACTTGAGCGATCAGCGAATCAAACAGAAATATTGCTGAGTACTCAAAAGTAATGCTCGAGAAAAAGCTTTCCTGGGTCTTGTTTCCGATATGTTGCAGAAGTTGAAGCAAGGGGATTGAGATGGAAGTGCCCTCTTTCAATGGCTTCAGGCGAAAAGAATAGCTCCCAATGAAAAAAACAGAGGTATGACTCGAAAAAAAATATTCGGCTTTTGCCTTGTTGTCATGATTGTGTTTGTGTACTCTTCGCGCGCAGAGCCGACAGAGGAGTATGCGGAAAAAACAGGATTGAGTTGTGAACATTGTCATCTCGATTCCTCGGGCGGAGGAGAGCTGACCGAAGCCGGCGAGGACTACCTTGAAAAGCTCATGCAGGAGCCAGAAAGTGCCGAGATGGAGCCATCGCCGGCTAAGAGGAGCCAATTTGCCAGATATGTGCGGTTTATAGCAGGCTGGCTGCACATATTCACGGCCATCTTCTGGTTTGGGACAATCCTGTATGTGCATCTGATCCTCAAACCCGCCTACGCGGCTCATGGCCTCCCAAAGGGAGAAGTGAGAGTCGGCCTTGTCTCCATGGTCGTTATAGGGATAACAGGTCTCATTCTTACCCACTTCCGTGTGTCATCGTTATCCATTCTCTTCGAAACCCGCTTCGGTATTCTGCTGCTGGTGAAAATAGGCGTCTTCCTTCTGATGGTTTTGACGGCACTCATAACTGTTTTTATCATCGGACCGAAGTTGAGAGAAAAGAAACGGCCCAAGAGCATCGAAACCAAAAATCATCTCACGCTCGAAGAATTAAAAGCTTTTGATGGCATAGACAATCGACCGGCCTATTTTGCCTTTCAAGGCAAAGTCTATGATGCATCCAAAAGTGGGTTTTGGAAAGATGGGGTTCATTTCCAGAGGCATCGTGCCGGAGAAGATTTGACGGAATTTCTCGAACAGGCCCCTCACGGGGAGGAGAAGATTCCAGCGATGCCCCGAGTGGCTGAATTGCTTCCCTCGGAGCCTGCACGAGCCGGCAGTGAAAAGGCGTTCTATTTTCTTGCCTATTTCAACCTGGTTGCAGTTTTCCTCATCATATTGATTCTAGCATTATGGAAGTGGTGGTAGTTAACCCAGGTCGTCTTTCGATGGGGCTGTGCAGATGGTTTTGACAGCATCGGGGAGGGGCAGAATTTTTTTGGTTTTATAATCGACGCACACAAACCCTGTCTCGGCCAGTGCAATGGGTTTGCCGTCTGATGTTCGCGTGACTTTGAAAAAGATTCGAAAGCCAATAGCCGTGGCTTCACCCGCAGCAACTTCGAATTTCAAGACATCCCCGAAAAAAGATTCTCCCTGATAAAGGATCGCGGCATCGGTCATCATCGTCGGGACTCCTCCGCAATCCAATTCAGTGAAGCCGTGTTGCGCAAGAAATTGGGACCGTGCCTCATTGATCAAAGAAAGTAACTGATCATTGCCCAGGTGGCCGCCGAAATTGATATCCGTGATACGAACTTTGATTTCTATGATGAAAGAGTAATGAGCGAGGGGTTTGAGTTTTATTCTAGCCATTGCAGCTCATATGTATCAATTGCCGTGCCGGTTTGCAACCCTTTTCTTGAAAATGTCAGCGTCCGTATTCCCGTTTAGGCAGTCGATTCAGAACACGGAATTGAGAGGTCGGATTTTGTCGGAAAGGAAACCGTTTGAAACCATCCTACTGATCGCCCGCAAAGCATAAATCAGATTATTAGGGATGGATCAATTTGAAACCGCTCGCAGAGACTAAGCCTTTTCAATCAACTGATTCCTGTGCAAAACCGAGATAACATCCACGACCTCCGGGACATAGAGGGCACCGATTTGGGCCTTTTTTATGATCTCCTGGACTTCCCGATGGGGCTCTGTCGGGAAGGGGAGATGGTAGAGGAAAATACCCTGGCTTTTTGTCACATTCAGTATGCGCTCTTTTCGCTCTCTTCCCTTTCCCGTGAAATAATGAACCGAAGCAATCCGGTTGCCGGCGCTGGCTGTTTTGAACAGAGCGCCGGAGTTCTTTTTTTCCCTTATTTTCCACATCAGTTTGTTCTCAAAGGCATCCTTCTCAGCAAAAGCTGTCAAATCTATGCGGATTTCCAGCTCGCTTTTCAAGAGCTTGTACCGGTAATACGGTCTCTTTTTTTCAAAGACCTCTGTTTTAACAACGATGTTCTGTTCTTCGCAACCATCGAGGAAGTCCTGAGCCGTTTTGATGTGGAGGTTCAGCCGCGAAGCTGCTTCTGAGGCGGATATATCTTGGTAAGTGACCAAAAGCCTGAAAAAATTGCCGGCATAATCTTTGGAAAGGATAGCGCCTAAGCGTGATATTTTTTGAAAGTCCATCAATGTTCCTCTTTGTTTATCGCCGCCTAAAGAATGAATTTGAGCGTGTTCATCCGCTCGATGATTTTTTTCTCCTGGCCTTGTTGATGCAGCGTCAAAAAATCCTTGAAAAGGTTGCCCAGTGACTGACAAAGCTGGTCAAAGGTCAGTTCTTCCCTGTATTTTTTATAGTCCTTTTCCGTGATGTTCACCGAGATGCGGCCATCGGCATCAAAGGTCACATACGTGTCTCTCTGAGGGTCTTTTTTCTTGAAGAGAAGCGGCCTGAACAGGCTTGGGTTGATCACCAATACAGTTCGGTCTGTGTCGCTGTGTGGCAAAGCGATCCCGTGTTTGAGGATAAACTTTGTGAAGGCCTTCAGTTCCTCTTTGGTATAGCTTGCTTCACCTGCGGGATAAGGACGTGGAGTGAAGCCATTTGCTGAGCCTGAAACGGGTCTTGCCGCAAGTTCCAGCACTTCTCTGTACCGCCACTTCATCCGTCGTGTGATCAAGATATAGATCAACACGCCTCCAAGAATGATCATCCCGATGACAAATGCGAGTGTCTCCTGTCTTTGAGGAATCATGAATAGTTGGAGTCCAACAAATATAAAGCCATAAAAGATCACCGGTATGAGAAAACTTGGATTTTTTGTTTTGATAAAAGCAAGAAAATGAATAAGAGCTGCAGCGACTGTGAGGATGCTAACCATTATATAAAAGGCCTCTCTCCCAAGAATGAGGCGGATCCCGATTGTCAAGATAAGGGCAACAGATGCGGCCAGTACGATGATCCAAACACTCGATTTCAGTTTATTCGTGTTTTCCATTGACGGTATCTCCAGTTAGTCCGTTTCAATTTTTATATACTTTAATAATATTAAAGTATATAAAATATGAAGTAACATGTCAAGTCCTTTACGGAACTTTTCTTTGTGGTCTTCGTATGGAATAATGAAAAAAGCTAGGTGCATTCTGCTTGCTGATAGGGCGTTGGACAGATGACGAGTCAACAAGCAGCGGGAATTCCTCGCGTGAATCGAAGAAGGAGGCCATAGAGAAAATGGAAAAAATTCACAGAAAGTATATCTTCGTGGTTTTGGCGTTGGCTGCCCTGGCTGTTCTTGTCGTTACCTTGATATCCCAAGAGTTGAAATTCACAGAAACGGTGATCGCCGGTAGCCCTGAGCACTATACAGAGGTACGGCATGTGATTTTGAAAGGCACAAATTTTGAGGTTGGAAAGAAATTGGCTGAGATTGCTCAGCGTCACGGCACTCAGATCGGCCCCACCGGTGTTCCTCTGCTGAATAGGGCCAAACGGAAGTATGTGATGACCAACTACCCCGTTATGCACGAGAGGATGAAAGGTGTCGCTGCAGCCTTTGATCTGGACTTTTATGATGACGCCTACGATTTCACGGGTTTACCCTACAATTTGAGAGGCCTTCCAGGATGTTCGGTTGTTTTTTATCCCCTGGACTCCTCGAAGAACGGGCATAGTATCTTGAGCCGGAATTATGATTTCACGACGGGAAATATCGAAGGCAAATATCCAGAAGGAGATGAATTGCCTGTAATGTCTCGCCCTTACCTTATTGAGCTGCATCCCGACAGAGGTTATGCTTCCCTGGCACTTCACTGTTTTGATCTATTGAGCGGACTCATTGACGGCATTAATTCCAAAGGTTTGGCTGTGGCCATTCTTGCCGAGAGCGAGAGTGTGAGCAAGGTTGGCCGCGAAGTCTCGAACGAAGTCGGCCTGGGGGAGCTGTCTGCCATGCGCTATTTATTGGATAACTGCAAAAACGTCGCAGAGGCCAAAGACGCGATGCTCTCCCTCAAGCATTTCTACAGCTTTATTCCCTGCCACTATATCATTGCCGATCGATCAGGAAAATCCTTCATATTCGAGTTTTCACCCAACCGGAACCGGAGCTACATCATTGACGGCAAGGGACCTCAGTGCATCACCAACCACCTTGTTTTTCACCATCCGGATGTGGGTGATGTGTCTGACAAAAAACCAGGGAACAGCCTGCGAAGATACAAGACCCTGGCTGATGCCACGGCAGAAAAGACGAAATATTCACTCGAAGAGATGGAAGCCATCAACAATCGGGTGGCTGTTGCTGGCAGAGCTTTTCGGGATCCTGAGTATGCGCCCGGCCGCACTCTCTGGTATGCCCAGTATGATCTTGATGACTGCACCCTGACAGTCAGGTTCTATCTTGGTGAAAAACCCGATCCCGATGACGATTCCAAAATGATCTGTGAATACTCCAAACCTCAAACATTCAAATTGAAATATCAATAAAAGACCTGACCCCGGTTCATTCAATGAACTCGTCAACCCGTTCTTTCGATATAGTCCTTGAAACGACATGGAAATCGTTGCTGACTACTTGAGCAAGTATTCCTGAAAGAATGTCACGATGGAGTAATACATAAAGTCGCTGTTGTCTTTTTTGGCGAACCCATGGCCTTCGTTGGTGGCCATCTGATACCAAACCGGGACTCCGTTTTTCCGCACCGTTTCCATGATCTGCTGGGATTCTGTCCAGGGAACGCGCGGATCGTTTTTTCCCTGAATGACAAAGAGCGGTATCTTGATTTTATGGGCATTGGTAGTCGGTGATATTTGGTTGAGGAATTCTCCAATTTCCCGTTCATCGCCGTATTCCGCTCTTCTCAAGTCTCGACGGTAAGCTTTAGTGCTTTTGAGAAAGGTGACAAAATTGCTGATCCCGACGATGTCCACACCGCAGGCCAAACGGTCACTGTAGTGGAACATCGACGAAAGAACCATGTATCCGCCGTAAGAACCGCCAATGACAGCCACCCGATTATTATCGATTTCTGGACGGGTTTCGATCCAGTCGAGCAAGGCCCCGATATCTCGAACCGAATCCTCGCGTTTTTCCGCATTGTCCAGGAGGAGATAGCTTTTACCGTACCCGCTGGAACCGCGCACATTGGGAGCCAGCATCGCAATGCCCATTTCGTTGAGGAAGAAATTGAATTGGGGGCTGAATCCGGGTCTGAACTGTCCTTCAGGCCCCCCGTGAATCCAGATCAGTGCCGGATAGGGCTCGCGGTTTTCTTGGGAGGGTTTGAAATAGAAACAGGGGATCATCCTGGGTTTGCCTTCGACCGTATCGAATGTCGGATATTGAATGAGTTCGGGTTCCACAAATCGGGAGGTGTCCAGACCGGCTGTATCGCTTTCTGTCCAGCGTTTCAATTGCTGCGATTTGAGATTGAGGACATACACATCTCCATTCATCCGCGGGCCGTTCAGGGTCATGGCCAGCTTGTCGCCTCTTCCATCAAACTGCAAGCCGGAAATTTGAGCCATGGGAACGGATTTGACGGCCTCGAAGGTCTCCTCGCCCACATCCATGAGATAGAGTCTGCCGATACCTCCTTCGTTGACCACTAAAGCCGCTTTCGATGAATCGGCTGAACCTGCTCCGCTTTCGATATCCCAAGGAATGTCCCATTTGAGAGATTGGATGGCCCCGCTGTCCAAGTCGACTTTGATAATCTGTTTGAATTCCCCCTTGCGATCACTGAGTCCATAACAAGTCTTTCCATCCGGAGCCAGAAGGAAAAGAGTAAAGAAACACTTGCCGTCGCATTGGGGATCGATTTTCTTGGATTTTCCCGTATCCGTATTGATGATATAGGTGTTGACTTCGTTGATGGAGATGTATTCGGCCAGTAGAATTCTCTTGTCATCTGGAAACCAGAGGACGGGCATGTAGTAGGCCGGTCTCTGTGCCTCGAAAACAAGCTCTTGCGTCTCGGGATTCTGCGGATCCATGATGTAGACATCGAAGAGCATACCGGTCCTGCTGTTGTTGACATAGGCAATCCGGTCTCCTTTGTGATTGAAGGTGCCTCCCGGACCGAAGAAACTCATCATGTTGCGGGCTTTTCCATCCGTGATCATCTCTGCTTGTCCAGTTTCGAGGTCATGTCGGAAAAACTGGTAGTTTTCTCCCCCTCCTACGTCTTTGACAAACAGAAAATAGTTCTTATCAGGATCCGGACAGAAAACGGCTTGGGCTACGGGTTCTTCGTAATCGGTGAGCTGTTGGAGCTCACCCATGGGACTTCCCAAACGATAGATTTGCGTGGTGTTCCCCAATCGGGTGGCCACGAGCATTCCCTCTCCAGAAGGATCCCAAGAGCTGAAGGATGTCGATTTGACATCGGTATAACGCTTCATGGTGTCCATAATGGCCATAGGAATAGCGGGCACACCGTCGTTGATGATCGTTTCCGGCACAGGGACATATTGTGCGGTTTCCTCGTTTTCAGAACCCGAACAAAATGCCAGCAAACAGATGAGAAAAAGAATCCAAAAATGTCTTGTCTTCATTGTTCTCCCCTTAAAATTTGATGCGGTCATAACAGAGATCGTCATCGTCAAAAATAGACGCGTTTGTTTTCCAAAAAGTTCCGTACAGCCAGTCTTATCTTAGAGGAGCACCGAATGTCAAGCCGAAAACGGATCCCTTTTGGATGGTTAGGCTGCCCCGTTTTTTTGAGCGGTATTATCTGTAAGGGGCCCGATGGCTCAAAAAAGCACAGAAGCGGTGAATGCACAAAGACTGCTCAAGCGGATAAGAGAGAGAAAAAAATCTGAGTCCGAATGTGTTCTGCAATCTATACCTAGTGGAGGCAAATCGGTCTCGTCGATATAGAAGATTGATCGGCCAGATTTCCCCGTATAGGTTGTTACGTCTCCCTGGCTTGACCCTGGCATAGGCAATGATATAAGCTTTGGCAGAGTCCAGTGATTGAAAACACTCAATGTGCTTGTCATTATCTATTCAGATTTCTTTTTTTCTTCCACCAATTTTAGGAGGAAATATCTATGTTAAATCGAATTGAAATTCTCAAATTTTTTTGTCTTATCTTGATAGGAATGGTGGGTTTGGTTGGATGTGCCGACACATCTTCGTATGATGTCATTATAGCCAACGGCACCATTGTCGATGGCACAGGAAAGCCGGGATACAAAAGCGATGTGGGCATAAGGGGAGAGACAATTGCCAAAATCGGAAACCTCTCCAAGGCTAAATCAGAAAACAGGATCGATGCAACCGGTCTGATCGTTGCCCCTGGATTTCTCGATGCTCACAGCCATTCGGACCGCACCTTAAGATCTCCCAAATACAGAACCAACGAAAATTTCATCAGGCAGGGAGTGACCACCTGCTTTTTTGGAGTGGATGGCTACTGGAATCCGAAGACGGCCGAAAATTTTTTGAAAACCACCAAAAAGAACGGTGTGGGCACCAATTGGGCGTTTTACATGGGACACAACGGCATACGCCAGGCTGTGATGAAGATGGAGAATCGGGCTCCGACGTCTGAGGAACTGGAAAGGATGAAAGCCATGGTCAAGCAGGGCATGGAGATGGGAGCCGTGGGATTGTCGAGCGGATTGATGTATCTCCCGGGAAGATACGCCACGACTGATGAGGTCATCGAGCTAGCGAAGGTGGTCGCCCCCTACGATGGTGTCTATGATTCTCATGTCAGGGATCCGGTCAATGATTTTTTAGGGTCTGTCGATGAGTGCATCGAAATTGGGGAAAAATCCGGTGCCCGGCCCCACCCCGCCCATCACAAGGCTGTGGGCATACCCAACTGGGGGAAATCCAAGGACGTTTCCGACCTCGTCCAGGCTGCCATCGACCGGGGCCTGGATGTGACTGTGGATCAATACCCTTATGACGGGGCGGCCACAGCTCCTTTATTTGCGGTCCTCGTCCCTCCTCAGGGAACTCCTCTGGCTAAGATTCACGAGGCTCTCGCTAGTCCCGAGCTTCGCGAGAAAATCAAAGCCCTGACAGAGAATCCCCCTCCTGAAGTGTACAGCTGGGTTCAGACTGTCGGCTACTCCTCTTTCCGCATCGTGGTCTGCGAAAAGTTTCCCGATTATGTCGGAAAAATGCTGGTCGACATTGCCAAAGAAAAGGCTGTGGAGCCGTTCCAGATGATCGTCGATATCATCGCCGAGGATCCCGACACCATCATCACCCTCGGAGCTTGCCTGGAAGATGATGTGCGCTACATCATCACTAGACCCTGGACCATTATCAGCAGTGATGGTGCCACGGGTGGTTCGATGGGTCATCCCCGCTCTTATGGCACTTTTGCCCGAGTCTTGGGCCGGTATGTCCGGGAGTGGAAGGTTCTTTCTCTTGAAGAAGCCGTGCACAAAATGTCCGGAAAGACGGCGCACTATTTCAGGTTGAAAAACCGGGGGGAGATCAACGTTGGATACTATGCCGACATCGCTGTCTTCGATCCGGATCGGGTCATAGATCAATCCGATTGGGCTCATCCGGATAAAATGGCCGAAGGCGTCATTCATGTGCTTGTCAACGGTGATTTCGCCCTCAGGAATGAAAAAATGACCGGGAAGCTCAACGGCCAGATGATCCCTTTTAAGGGCGGCGAATATATCAAGCAGGATGACGAACAATAAGCGCATATCTTTTAAGAAGCGCAGCTTTATAGACAATGCCATCAAAGAAAGAGGGAGAAACCACAATGATAACTGTAAACAGTCATTCAGATTATGCCATCCAGGCCTACCGTGAGCGTCTCCTCCGCAATAGAGATGCCCTGAAGGAAGATTATCTTCCCCAGCTTAAACAAGGAGGAGTAAGGCTTGAGGTGATTCAGGTTGCCTGTGACTTTTTCACTTTTCAAGGACTTGATCTCAATGACCCGAGTCATGTTATTGCTTCGTTTGACTCTATTCTCGTGAGTATCCAGGATAACCCTGAGGACTTTCTGCTCGTTACCAGAAATAGCCATATTGATGAACTGGAGTCGAGTGATAAGATTGGTTTTTTGCTCTCTATCGAAGGGGCGGCATCCATCGATGAAAGGCTCTCGCTCTTGCGGACTTATTTTCGCCTGGGATTGCGCTCCATGGCACTCACTCACAATCCTCGCAATATCTTTGCTGAAGGGTGTGTAGAGAACAGAACTACCGGTCTAAGCCGGGTTGGAAAAAATCTCGTCGGCGAAATCAACCGTCTTTCACTTCTTCTTGATCTGTCCCATGTGAATGAACGCTGTTTCTTCGAGACCTTGGACATTTACCAAAAACCCCCCATCGTCTCGCACTCCAATGCCAGGGCTGTTCATGATCATTTCCGCAACCTCACAGATGAACAAATCAAAGCTGTCGCACAAAAAAATGGTGTTATCGGATTAAATTTCATGTCGCTATTTACGCACAAAGATATCAAGCAAGCTTCAGTTGAACACATCATTGATCATCTGGATCACATGGTGTCCATAGCTGGAATCGATCACGTCGGATTCGGTCCCGATTTTACCGATTACTTTCCTCCGCCGGATAATCAGGTTTATGTCAAAGGTTCAGAAAATATCACAAAATTCTCGGCCTTAAGAAATGCGCTCTCGAATCGGGGATATGGAGTGCAGGACATCGATAAAATAATGGGCAAAAATTTCGTCAGGGTTTTTAGGGAAGTATTGGAACCTTGATATTAAAATCCTCAAAAAGAGATGTCAACCAAAGAGACCGATCTCTACGGTGTCATTTATTTGCCGCCTAACCTGGATAAGGACAGAAAATACCCGGTAATTGATTCCCAGTATGCCAGCCCTCTGACTGCTGTGGTTCCCCGTAATTTCATGATGGCCATTTACGGCGTGCCTGCCCAGGCCGAAAGGCTAATATGATGTCCCTGGATTCTGGATCTATTTTTTTGTGAATTGAATGCGGACTCGGCCGGCATCGAGGTAAAAGCCGGTGATGTGTTGGTCTTTTCCGCGTGTGAACTTCAGCATTCCCAACGGCCACGTGAATCTATCCCTGGCGATGATCGCGAGAGGTTTTTCCGGTGCATTCCGATGCGTGAAGACTAATGCATCTTTTTCGACAACTAGCTTGTATGTCGCCGGAAGCTCCTCGCTATAATACGAACCCGCATAGGCCTCGAGTTCTTTGGCTGTCAGTTTTGCCATTTTCGGGGCCTTTTTGAGATCCACTTCTGTAAAGCCTTCAATATTCACATGAGCTTCTTTAGCTTCGCCAGACCCAGGCGAAAATTCGATGGTGACGTTGGCCGGAGCATCCTGGGATATGAATTTTGTTTTGTTGAGAGGGGTGAGCTTGACCGTGAATCCCATCGCTGTCATCCTCAATTGATCTTTTTTCAATGATACCCGTGCAACCAATGAACTCTTTTCTGAATAGTATGTGCCCGTCTTGTCCCTAAGTTCTTCTTCTGTGAGTGTGGCGGGCGCAATTTCTTTGGCCGTCTCAACCGGAGGTGCTTTTTCAGTGAATTTATCAGCTAGGTAAATGTTTGCAACCTGACGGCAAAGCCTGGACGGATCAATACTGCCGAGGTTGGCCAAACAGATGACAGAGAATTTCTCTTCAGGAAAGCGAATCAACTCGGCCCTGAAACCGACAAACGCTCCCCCGTGTGCAACAAGCTTCAATCCTTTGTATTCGCTCACTGAAAGCCCAAAGGCATATTCTAGTTTTTTGCCGTTATTTAGCACCCCTGGTTGATGCATCAGGTCCATCAATTCGTTTCCCAGCTTGTGGTTGTAAAAGGCCTGATCCCAGAGATAAAGATCCTCGACCGTGGTGAACACGCCCCCATCGCCGACATGATTCAGAGTTGTGTTGTTGATCTTGAATCCGCCTTTGGCATGGGCGTGTCCATCGGCGCGGTTTTTGACGATCCTGGTGTAATCATCGTGGAAATGGGTGTTTTTCATTCCCAAGGGCTTAAAGATGTGTTCCTGGGCAAACTCGTTGAGGGATTTTCCGCTGGCGCGCTCGACAATCACTCCCATTAAAAAGTAGCCAGAATTGCAGTAGAGATGCTCTTCACCAGGAGAAAAATTCCAACCTTTTTGTCTTGACAGCTGCTCGAGTGTCTCCTCAGGCGAGTAAAAATCATCATCTGTTTTTCCAGATAGCATGGAGAGCACCAGATAGTCACGGAGACCGCTGATGTGGTGAACAAGGTGCCTGACAGTGATCGCTTTTTCATACTTCGGAATTTCGGGCACATATTTGCGAATGTCATCATCCAGCGAAAGCTTTCCCTGCAGAGATAAAATGGCTATGCAAGCTGCCGTGAACTGCTTGGAGGTGGAGCCGATACGAAAAACAGTTTTGGACGTGATCGGTATGTTGTGCTCCAGGTTGGCCATGCCATACCCGCGCGTGTAGATAAGCTCGCCGTTTTCGATGATTCCCAGAGCTGCACCCGGAGATACCGTCGAGTCCCATTTGGCAAAGAGGTCGTCAACTTTTTTTGACTTGTCACCCGCCGACAGAGAGATCGCTAATGCAGCAATTAATACGCAATTTAATAGCAAAGCTCCTGCTGACTTAGAAAATCTCAAACAAATCTTCATGACTGTCCTCCAATTCAGAAATTAAGGGGATATTGAAGGGGAAATTATAACGATTTGATTAGATTTTCACAACAAAACACTATGGTACCCTATTTGCACAGTGCGGGCAATTTATATATGATACTTCCACGCGCTTTCCGAGAAGGAGGATGAGGATGAGATTAGGGAGATTGACCTTCGGGAAATTCCTTGACCCAAAAAATGCGTTTCTCTGGCTTGTTGTTCTCATAATTCTTTTGATAACAGGAGCTTGTCAACAAAGTGAAGACGTTGATGAATTTGCTCAGCTCAAAGAAAAATTTCAATTTGAGCTTGATCAAATTTGTGCGGAAGCTGGATTTCCGGGAGCGACGGCTGCCTTTATTCTGGCTGATGGACAGCTCGCAGAATTTGCCACCGGTCTGGCGGATAAGGATGAAAAGGTCTCGATGACTCCCGAAAATCGTATGCCTTCGGGGAGCGTGGGCAAAACTTATGTGGCTGCGGTTGCTCTCAGTTTGGCTCACGAAGGTATTCTCAGCCTCGATGAAAAAATCGCTACTTGGTTCGGTGATGAAGATTGGTTTCCCAGACTTCCCAACGGCTCCGACATCACACTGCGGATGCTCCTCACTCATAGCAGTGGTTTGAAGGATCATGTCTATGCCCCACAATTTCATCAGGCCTTGCGGAAAATTATCAGTGATCCGGATGCCGAGCCGGATTACCGTTTTCCTCCCCGTGATTATGTCGAGTTTGTTTTGGACGAAGAACCTCTTTTTCATCCAGGCGCGGGATATGCCTATACAGATACCGGGTACATCCTGGTCGGCATGATCATTGAAAAGGCTACGGATTCTGACTATTACGTGGAGCTTCGGAATAGGATTCTCGACCCGCTTGGTTTGCGCAGAACAAGTCCTGCTGATCGCCGAGATCTCAAAGGTCTGGCTAATGGACATTTAGCCCCAGATAACATAATGGGTTTGCCTGAAAGAACTCTGCAAGATGGCGTGCTGCTCTTCAATCCGATTAACGAATGGACCGGTGGGGGACTTGTCAACAACCCGCAAGATCTCGTGCAATGGGCAAAGCTGCTCTATGAAGAAAAAGCTCTGGATAAGCCCTATCTCGAGGAACTTTTAAATTCCGGCTTCAGGGGAGAATCAGCTGAGAGGACCTACGGGCTCGGCGTGAGTATCCAAAAAACAGAATATGGCCCCGTCTACGGCCATGGGGGGTGGTATCCTGGCTACAGAACGGTAATGCTGTATTACGCCGAACATGGCGTCGCTATCGCCTTGCAGGTCAACATGGATTACAACGTGGATTTAGAACAGTATGTCAGAAGACTGACTGAGGTTGTTCTGGCAATCCCTGAATAATAACTCCCAGTCTTTTCGAACTCGGGGGAAAAATGAAAAGATATCTCACTCTCATTTTGTTGATTGGGCTCTTGGGTGTAATTGCAGGGTGCAAGGGGAAAAAGATGAACGGCAAGGCTGATCTTGTTCTGCGCCGGGGAAAGATCCTGACCATGGATACCCTCACCCCTCAGGTCGAGTCGCTGGCCGTCAAGGGCGAGACCATCATCGCCGTGGGAAAGGATGAGGAGATCGAACCCTATATCGATAAGAAGACGGCAATCATCGATCTCGATGGCCGCCTTGCTGTGCCCGGGCTGATTGATGGGCATGGTCACTTTATGAGCCTGGGGGAGTCGCTCATGGGAGTCGATTTGCGCCCGGCCCGCACTTGGGACGAGATTGTGGAGCTGGTATCAAAGGCTGTTGAATCGGCAGAACCGGGTGAGTGGATCGTTGGCCGCGGCTGGCATCAGGATAAATGGGAGAAAAAGCCTGTTCCCAGCGTCGAAGGACTGCCTCTGCACCAAGGCTTAAGTCGCGTCAGTCAAAGAAATCCGGTGATGCTCATCCATGTCAGCGGCCATGGTGTTTTTGTCAATGAGCACCTTCTGCTAAAGCTGGGGATTTCTCACCAGACGCCTGACCCGGAGGGCGGGGAAATCGTCCGGGATAACCGGGGAAATCCGACTGGAATGCTCCGGGAGACAGCCCAAGATCCAGCCAGAGCTGCCCTCCAGGAATACCGCGCCCAGCGTCCTTCAGAGGTCCTTGAGGACGAAATGCGTCAGCAGGTCTGTCTGGCCGCAGCCGAAGCCATATTCAAAGGGATCACCACCTTTCACGACATGGGTGAGACCTTTTCCACGATCGATTTGCTCAAGGACATGGCCGAAGAAGGAGAGCTTCCCCTTCGCCTCTGTGTATCCATTCAGGAACCGGCCGAAGAGTTGGAAGGTAAACTTGCGAAATACAGGATGATCGGTCACGGAGACGGCTTCCTCACCGTTCGTTCCATAGGCGAAAAAGTTCTGGATGGAGCCCTGGGAACACACGGGGGCTGGCTGCTGGAACCATACAGCGACTATCCCCAGAGCACAGGATTCAACGTGACTCCTGTCGCCGACATCCAGAAGTCGGCTGAATTGGCTATTCAGCATGGGTATCAGATGGCCATTCAAGGCATAGGGGACAGAGCGGTCCGGGAGCTGCTCAATATTTATGAGACCACTTTTGCCTCTCATCCAGAGAAGAAAGACCTGAGATGGCGGATCGAGCACTGCCAGGTCATACATCCGGACGATCTCTCTCGTTTTGCCGATCTTGGTGTTATCTTCTCGATCCGTGGTGTGTTTGCCACCTCGGATGGCCCCTGGGTGGTCAAGAGGCTGGGGGAGACACGGACCCGCGAAAGGGGATACCTCTATCAATCCATGATGCAGTCTGGAGCCGTGGTCATCAACGGCACCGACCCTCCGGTCGAGGACATCAACCCCATCATCAATTTTTACCGGACGGTCACCAGAAAAATGTCCGACGGAAGAGTCTTTTATCCTGAACAGAGATTGACAAGGCAGCAAGCCCTGGAAACCTACACCGTAAACCCCGCCTATGCCGCTTTTGAAGAAGATATCAAGGGAAGCCTCATTCCCGGGAAACTGGCTGATATCACTGTTTTCAGCAAAGATATCATGACCATTCCCGAGGATGAAATCCTCAGCGCCAAAGTCATCTACACCATCATCGGCGGGCAGGTGAAGCATCGGAATAAAAATCCTTAGAATTCAAAATTCATCTCAAACCAGGATCAAAACTCAGCGCATGCCCAAGCTATTCCGAGGTTTTGCGAAGATCAATTTTGGGGATAAGAAGACGTGGAAGCTCTATGTTGATACTCTAGTGAATCACTTCTTTTCGTGAACTTTGTACTCCACAAAGTACTGATCGGGCAAAAAATTGTGAACTTTAGCTGGTGCAAAACCGGCTTTGGCCATTTCTGCATCTGCAGTATCACGGGAGACCTGTTGATGAGGGAGAGGCCCCCAGGGCCTTTTTTCCCATGACGCGGGGATGTGCTCGATGATAACTACACGCCCTCCGGGTGCAAGAGCTTTCCGGAGCTTCTTGGCGTATTCTGCGCGGTTCTGCAGGTACGCATAGGTGTGGACAAGCAGAATCGTGTCCAGTTGTTCTTGGGGAAGTTGGGGATCATCGGCAGACACCTGTTGCAGCTTCACATTTTGGATCGCTTCCTCCTTCAGCCTGAGTTCAATGTGATCGAGCATTGCCTGCTCTATATCGACGGCCCATACAATTCCTCTTGGCCCCACATCTCTGGCAAGACGAAGAGTAAAATATCCGGAACCTGCGCCTATGTCTGCTACATGCTCACCAGGTTTTATTGCTAAAGTTTTCATGATCTGATCGGGCTTCTGGGATGCATCCCGATCTCTGTGCTCGAGCATGGCAATGTAGCGTTCGAAGTACGATCTTCGGAAAGACCGGAGTCCTCCTGCATCAGCAGCCTTTTCAAACCATTCAAATGCTTCCTCTCTATTCCCCAGCTTACTGTGAAGAATAGCGATGTTGTAGAGAGTGTTAATATGCTTGGGATTGAGTCGATACAATTCCATTGCAATTTCGAGAGCTTTATCAAATTTTTCATTTTTATAGTGCTTGAAGAGTAGTGCTTCCAGCCTGTCGAATTCAGACGCCTGACCTTTGACAAACGCAGAACTCAGCAGGGCAAGAAGCAGCACCAGTGTCAGCAGCAAAATTTTTTTCAGAAAGAGAGAAATCCCCCCATTTTGTGGATGCAATTCTTCCTCCAGCCCAAATCGTAGACCAGGCCGGCTGCGGATGTCAATGTATCTCTGTTATATCGAGTGTTTTTTTCTTATAAGGGTAAGTTCCGACCAATTGATGTCTAAGCAAAAATGTGATTTGATATAAAAACCGCGGAAAATCACATGTTAAAAATGGAGGCTATTATGTTTAAACATTGGTCGGCAATTCTTTTTGTACTGATAGTGCTTGTGCTTTCCTTTACAGTGTGCACCAAAGAAGAAAGTTCGGGATTCGATATCTTGATCATAAACGGCACAATTGCTGACGGATCAGGAAAAGCCGTGTTTGATGGAGACGTTGGAATCAACGGCGATACCATTGTCGAGATTGGGGACCTTTCAGGGAAAAAGGCCGCGCGAACAATTGATGCCACAGGCTTGATTGTCTCGCCTGGATTCATCGACATCCATACTCATTGTGATGAGGGGTTTGGGAGGCCTGGTTCGAATGCCAATCTGAACTATTTATTCCAGGGCGTAACCACGGTGAGGACTGGAAGCTGCGGATCTGGCACTTATAAGATCGCTGAAACCAAAGCGGAATGGGAAAAGGTCGGTATGGGAACAAACGCGGTTTTGCTGGTTGGAAATATACCAGTTCGTCAGGCTGTGATGGGTGAAGATCTTCGTGAACCAACAATTGAAGAGATGAGTAAGATGCAGGAGCATATCAGACAAGCTATGCGCGAAGGGGCCTGGGGAATAAGCACAGGTTTGGAATATGGGGGGTACAACAAGTTTATCCAAACAGAAGAAGTTATTGAATTAACCAGGGCTGTCAGCGAGTTTGGCGGCGTTTACACCTCTCATATTCGTGATGAGGCCGCAAAGCTGGTTCAAGCCGTCGAAGAAACCATCCAAATTGGTGAAGAAACGGGTGTCCCCGTCAATGTCACTCACATAAAAGCAACAGGCAGGAACAACTGGGGATTGATGAAGGATGCAGTGAAAGCCATCAATAACGCAAGGGCAAGAGGAATTGAGGTCACTGCCGATCAGTATCCCTGGGTTCAGGGTGCGCCTGTGGGCAATATGTGGTCATTCCTGGATATTCCTCTGGAGCTTGAAACCCTGAGCAATTTGAGAGAAAAGATGTGGGACCGTCAATTGGGGGATCTCAAGCGTGAACAATTGACTGGGCAATATATTGATGAGCTGATAAAAACCCTGAAAAAAAGGGCGAAGCGGGAGATAATCAAAAGTTTTAACCTCAGGAAAGATCCCATTAATCCCAGTCCCATTGTCCGCTGGGGATGGCATGATTTTACGGTTATGGTTTCGGACAAGTATCCTCATTTCGTCAGGAAAAATTTTGTTGACATATTCGAGCAACTCCAAGCAGATCCATTTGATACAGTTGTCGATTGGATTATACACGAGCCTGATATGCTCTTTGCCTCCGGCTCCCAATCTGAAGAGGATATGAGGCATGCCTTGATCCAAAAATGGACTATGATCAGCAGTGATGGAAGTGCAGCTGCCATAAAGGAGGAGACAGACAAACCCAGGCGAGGCCATCCGCGTGATTTTGCCAGCCAGGTCAGGATTCTCCGCAAGTATGTCCGCAAAGAAAAACTCCTGACTCTGGAAGACGCCATAAGAAAAATGACGTCAGCACCGGCGAATTTTCTCAAGATGAAAAACAGAGGCCTTGTTGCAGAAGGATACAAAGCAGATATTGCCATATTCGATCTGAATAAAATCAAAGATGAAGCCACCTATGCCGATTCGGAGCGTTATGCTTCAGGAGTAGAGTATGTGATCATCAGTGGAAGACTGAGCCTCGAAGCAGGGAAGTATTGCGGTGCGCTCAACGGGAAAGTTTTGCTGGCCATAGAAAATAAATGAGGGATAAAATCCAAAAAAATGGATATTGTTTCAAGTTTTTGGATACTTGCCATAATTTGTGATAATATGAACCATACAAAATTTGTATAATTTGTTTAATTACAGCACGTTGAAGATATTTCAAGCCGTTCTCTGGTTTGGCACACTACTTGCGCATATTTATCCTAGTCGCATTTCAGATCACTAATGGTGACCAATTTTCCCGATAAAAGAGTTTTCTCTTTTATATAAGGGATGGGGTGTGTTGTCGGCAAATACAAAATCTTTTTGATTTTCACATAAATATTCTATCTCAAGAAGGAGGGTGATGTGGATTTACGTAAAGGTGTTTTTATTTCTGGCCTTATTGTATTGATCCTGGGTGTTTGTGCGTTTACCTATGGTCAGACCCTGACAGGAGCAATCATGGGCGTGGTTGAGGATGATGAAGGCGTCCCTTTGCCCGGGGTAACCGTGGAGGTTCAGGGCCCGGCCCTGATCGGAGGCCCGAGGAGCACCATCACCAGTGACAAGGGATTGTACCGCTTTGCGAATCTACCTCCCGGCACGTATGAGTTGACTCTGAGTTTAGGGGGGTTTCAGCCTGCCAAGCGCAGAGGGTTGATCGTGCAGGTCGGCAAAACAATAACGGAAAATGTGGTGATGAGTATGGAATCTCTTGAGGAGGAAGTGACCGTCCTTGCTGAAACTCCTGTCGTGGATGTAACCAAATCAGGCATATCCACAAACTGGCAAACGGAGATGATGGATAACTTACCTCTTCTGCGATCCTGTTTCTTTGATCTCGTCAATTCCACTCCCGGTGTCTGGTCTCATGGTGGCAACACGGATTCCTCCCGAAGTGTTGCCTATGGAACCAGTTCAGAGTCCAACGTCTATCTTTTTGATGGCGTGGATACGACCTCCCCGGATTATGGTGCTGCCTGGGCGTGGTTGAATCCCGATGTCATCCAGGAGATCCAGGTTATAGGTGTAGGAGGAAAGGCCGAATACGGAAATTTTATGGGTGCGACCATCAATATTGTCACAAAATCCGGCGGTAATTCATTTCACGGTGGAGCCGGTGCTCTCTTGCAGCCGAGTGGCCTGGTCGCTGATAATTCTCAGACATACATGAAGGACCTCCTCGACAACGGCTACATTTCTGAAGATCAACAATTCCCCTGGAATAGAGATCAGTTTTTCGACCTTAGTCTCCAGATTGGTGGACCCATTATCAAGGATAAGATCTGGTTCTTTCTCTCAGGTTGGTGGCAGCGTGATAGATCCAGCGCTATCGGGACAGATCCTCAATTTCCAACATCATTTGATGATAAACAACTCTTTATCAAAGCCACGTATCAAGTGACTCAAAATCTAAAGTTAACCGGCTTTTACAATTATGAATGGTATGATCTGCCAGATGCGTTCACTCCTTCTTATGCAAGCATTGATAGTGTCGCCACTGAGAGAGGCGGCCTCCCAACCGCAAGCCTTGGTTTAACCGGTATCCTGAGCGATACTACCTACTTCGAGTTAAAATACAATTATTCCGGGGGCTACGACTTCTATGAATCCGTTACCTATGCCAGAGGTCCTACCTACTATGACTATAACACGGATATTGTTTCAGGGGGTCCCTGGTGGATCTATTATTTCTGGCCCGAAAGGCAAGGTGTGAATGCCACGCTGTCACATTTTGCCGAGGATTTCATTGGTGGAGACCATGATTTCAAGATCGGCGTTCAGTATGCTAAAGGGAAAGCGAAATCTCAGGCTGGCTATAACGCTGGCGTGGTTTATTCAGACTATACCTATTACTATTACGGAACGCCCTACCTCTACCAATACAAATATGAATTTGCCCCTTACACATATGGTGCGGAAAGCAATCATGTCGGTGTTTTTCTCGATGACACCTGGAGTATTGGGGATAGGCTGACTCTCAATATCGGATTTCGGTATGACTATAGTAAAGGCTGGATTCCTGATATGCCGGAACTTCTGGTAGGCCCGCCTCCTGATTACACTTGGACTGAGTCAAGTGTCATGGTCTCGGGAAAACCCGACTTGGTCAAATTCAATGTGTTCTCACCCCGGTTTGGGTTCGCCTACAAATTGACCGCTGATGGAAAAACGCTTTTGCGCGGCAATATCGGGCGTTATTATGACCATATGATTTATGGGAATTGGTATCTTCCTTCGCCGACAACACCCGATTGGTATTTATACATTTGGGATGGTACGGATTGGGTATTGGATTTTGTAGACCCTCCAGGAAGGATGAGCGTTGACCCAAACTTGAAGAACCCTTACTCTGATCAATTCTCTGTGGGCATTGACAGGGAAATCCTTGCCGATTTTGGTTTAAGCTTCACCTACATGGAGAAATGGACCAAGGATTTGAATGGATTTGCTCCATTGACAGGCGATTGGGATGACTACTATGAGTTGATTCCAGTAACGGATCCCATAACAGGATTCACTGCCCAGGCCTATAATTTAGTGGGGGATCTTCCAGATCTTCAGATCACCAATCCTGACCGGTATTATGCCCGTTTCCGAATGTTTTCCCTTGTGGCTACGAAACGCCTGTCACATAAGTGGCAGCTCACCGCCTCCTTCACGTTTACCAAGATGTGGGGATTGAATCCGCGTGGAGTTAACCGCCAAGATTTCAGCGAGAACATATTGTGGAACAACAGGCAGGCGAGAGATCCGAATCACTTCCTCAATGTGGAGGGGCGTATGGTCGGCGACAGGCCTTTCAGCATGAAGGTGCTCGGAACATACCTGTTTCCCCTCGGCATCTCGGCCAGTGTGAATTTCCAAATTCAATCCGGAATACCTTATGCCCGGGTTGCGACGATATACGGACTAGACCAGGGGAGCCAGGATGTGGCTACAGAAGCTCGAGGGGACAATGATCACCGCTTAAAGACCAGCTATCTCTTGGATATGAATATTGAAAAAAGCTTCAGACTGGCAAGCGGAGTTTCCATACTGGCCCGCTTTGAAGTGTTCAACCTCTTGAACAGTGCTACTCCAACGTCCATGATGGACTATTCTTTGGTGCCGGGGCAGAATTGGGTCCACGGTTATATATGGCCGCCACGAAGAGCACAGTTCGGAGTGAAGCTGCGGTTCTAGATGATATCGAGCTAGTTTAGATAGGGAGGAAGCCGCATAAAGGCGGCCCTTCCTTTGGTCCGCAAAGAATTCTACTATCAAGCAGGAAATGTGGTATACTTTCTTTTTCGAATGATTAGAGAAGTTGGAGCAAGATGGTAATGACAAAGAACAAGATTGTGGTGAACCTTGTTTTCGTGTTGATCGGCGCTTTGGTATTGACTTCGGCACTCGTAGCGCAGGATTCGCGGTTTCGCGGTTCGGTCAAAGACGAAGATGGAAACCCGATTCCCGATGCCAAGATAGCCCTCACGCTCATTTCCCGAAATTACAGTTTTGATTTCAAAACTAAAAACAACGGAAAATTCTACCGCCGGGGGATTGAACCCGGGGAATATATGCTGGCCGTCGAAGTTGAAGGGTATATGCCGTTTAGCCAAAAGATCTATATCCAAGTGGGGCAGGAATACAAGCTGGATATCGTCATTACCAAAGCTCAGGATGATGGGTCTGAAGCGAAAGCGGCGTTTGATAAAGGGATTCGGTTTTATCAGGATGGACAATACAAAGAAGCCATCGAAGCTTTTACCGAACTGCTCCAGCTAATGCCCGACTTTGCTGAAGGGTACTTCAACTTGGGTATGGCTCATTTTCGATTAGGCGATGCGGATGCAGCTGTGACTGTGTTCGAAAAAGCCATAGAGCTCAAGCCCGATTTTTTAGAAGCTTATTTTGGATTGGGACAGGTTTATTTCGATAAAGGAGAGGAAGAGAAGGCGACACAAATCTACCAGAAAGCAACCAGTGCTATTCCGGATAATGCCAGGGCCTATGTCAACCTGGGTATCATTTGTTTTAGCAACAACAAGGATGATATGGCCGTGGAGGCACTACTCAAAGCCAAAGACCTGGATCCCTCTCTGCCCCAGATATATTATCAACTTGGTCTCGTATACACCCGGAAGGGAGAGTTGGATAAGACTATCGCCAGTTTTGAAGAATTTTTGGCGTTGGCGCCTGACGCACCCGAAGCGGAATCGGTGCGAAAGATCTTGGAAGATCTAAAAAAAAGAGACTAGCTGTCAGGAAATAAGCAAATTTCGTGCAGACTGTTTAATCCACTTTAACCTATCTATCCTTAATTAAAAGTGAACCAAAAATAATTTTAATTTTTTGCTTGACATATTGTTAAGTTAATAGTATATTGAAATTGATAATATAAATAAAATGATATTAACAATAAATTTACAATACAAAGAGCACGCCTATGACTGACCTGATGAAGAAGTGTCGAATATCTTGCGGGAGGTGATGGATTTGGGTTACATCGTCGATGCCAACAAAAAATTCCAGAAGGAATTGAACTCCGGGACCGCGGCCCTCGTCTTATTGAGTGTCCTCGGCCGGGCTAAAGAACCCATGTACGGGTACCAGATAGCGAAAATGATCGAGACCAAGAATGAGGCGGTGCCGATGATGAAACAGGGAGCGCTCTATCCGGTGCTTCGATCACTGGAAAACAGCGGCCTTCTCGAAAGTCATGTCGATCCTTCGGTCTCCGGGCCTCCCCGCCGTTACTACACAATCACTCCATCCGGACGTGAAACATTGAACAGCTGGTTGGAAATCTGGAACCACACCAAGGCCTTTGTGGACGGCCTTTTGACGGGTGGCCAAAATGATTAAGACAGTTGATGAGTACCTGGATCAACTCAAAGACGCGCTCTCAGGAAGTGATCCCGCCCTGATACAGGATGCTCTATCAGATGCCGAAGAATATTTGCTAACCGCTCAAGAAAGTGCTCAGGCTGAACATCCACATTTAGCCAAAAAAGAGAGTCTTCAGCATATTATTGACAAATACGGCGCACCTCAAGAGATCGCTTCCGCTTACAGAGAAGCGGAACCCTTTATGGCGCCTTCATCGGCAGCAACCAAAAAGCTCGCAAAGCAGTCGTTCTTGACTCGGTATTTTGGCGTAATCTCCGATCCTCGGGCCTGGGGTGCGTCTTTATACGCCATAATGTCCTTTTTAACCGGGATAATTTATGGTCTCTGGGTTCTTTTTGGCATTTCCCTGACGCTCATTACACTCCTTTTAATTATAGGGATCCCCGTCACAGGCCTTTTTCTTTTATCCGTACGGGGGATTGCCCTGATGGAGGGCCGAATCGTGGAGGCTCTTTTAGGCGTACGGATGCCGAGAAAGCCAGTTTTTGTCAGCCGGGAACTTGGTTGGAAGGAAAAGTTCAAATCGCTAATCACCGATTCCCATACCTGGAAATCCCTGCTCTACATGATACTACATTTTCCCCTAGGCCTAGTTTTGGGTGGGATCACATTAGTGCTCTTTTCTTTTTCTCTCAAGGCGATACTTTATCCGCTCCTGGATGGAGTCTTCGGCCGCCCTCTGATTACACTGGGCAGTCAGGCTTTTCACACCTCACCCTGGCTATTTCCGTTGGTTTCTGCTGCCGGGATTATGTTGTTCGCTCTGACTCTCCATTTTATTAAAATGATCGGAAGCATCTACGGTCGCTTTGCCAAAGCTATACTCGTGAAAAAATAACAAGGGGACAAGCCATGTTGAAAAGTTATGTTTTAACAGCCTTGCGAAACATACAAAGACAGAAACTGTACTCTCTAATTATTATTTCGGGATTGGCCGTCGGGATGACCGGGTTTGCCCTGTTTGCTCTTTCAGCAGGAGCGAAACTGAGAGCGGATAAATTCCACAGGGATGCCGACCGCATATTCACAGTTGTTCAGGTCGCTCTCGCGGAAAACAAGGACGAGCGCCACAGTGCATTTCTCTCCGCACCCCTGCTCTCAACACTGCAGTCGGAATTCCCGGAGATTGAAGACACCGTTCGAATCTGTCCTGCTCAACGCTTGATCCTAAGAAAAGGCAAGGATAGTTTTTATGAAAACAGGGCTCTTTTTGTCGATCCGAATTTTCTCGAGTTTTTCACCTTTGACCTGGCAGCGGGAAATCCACGAACGGCTCTGTCCGATCCCTATTCCATGGTCATATCCGAAGCCGTGGCCCTCAAATACTTCGGCGGTGACGATCCTGTCGGCAAAGTGCTGACACTCGGGAATGCTGTCGATGTAACTGTGACCGGAGTTTTGAAAAATCTTTCCAGAACCTCTTCTCTCCGATTCAATATTCTCCTGTCCATGGAAACCATCGAATCTCTTTCTGATGTTCTCGATGATTGGGAGGTCAGCCGGCACACCGGATTTTGGAAGTTGCCCAAAGGAACAAAGACTAAGCTTTTTGAAGAAAGGTTTCCTTCCCTTATCGGAAGGTATTTCTCCGATCCGGAAAAGACACCACAGCGGGTGTATCTCTTCCCTTTCCTAGATTTCCGCCTCAAAGGCGGCCATATCGCCTCTCCTGTGGCCAGCAGCAACATGTCCGGCGTGTTCATCGTGTCTTTTCTGGGTGTCCTTCTTCTTTTCATCGTCTCCATCAACTTCATCAATCTCTCCACGACTCGGTACATGCATCGTCTGAGAGAAATCGGCCTGCGCAAGGTTATCGGAGCCAAGCGATCCCAGTTGATCAAACAGTTCTTGGGAGAATCGATCTTGCTGGCCTTCCTGTCTCTGCCTCTCGCCATCATTCTCTATGAGATTGCCCATCCCCTCTTCACCGCATATTTGGGCTTTGGCGCGGATGTCAGCAACTCCATCTTTCATTATCCCTTTCTTTTAAAGTATCTTCTGATCGCGGTCATTCTCACAGGATTCTTCTCCGGGATCTATCCTGCCTTTTTCGTCTCTGCATTCCGCCCTTCACAGATTTTAAAGGGAAGTCTCCAGCAGGGCAGAAAAAAAAGGCGCGGCAGCAAAGCCATGATCGTCTTTCAGTTTGCGATTTCCATTCTCCTTATCATTCTTGCCGGAACAGTGAAGGATCAATTCAAGGTTTTGCTGAATGCAGATTTGGGCTACAGCCGGGATCGGGTCGCAGTTGTTCAGATATCCGATGAAGTCCGTTCCAAGCGCCGGGTGATCCAAACCGAGATCGAACGGCATCCCGGAGTTCAATCTGTGTCCGCCTCCGCGTCTATTCCTGTAGTTTGGGAGTCGCCGATCCAGGTGAGATCTACAGATGCAAGCAAATCTGAGGCTCTCAGTATGCAGGCTTACGGCGTTGACTACAACTTCGTTGAAACCCTGGAGATGAAGATGATCAGCGGACGAAGCTTCTCCAGGGAATGGGATGAAAAAAACAGTCTGATCATAAGCGAAACAGCGGCCAAAAGACTGGACTTGGACAATCCTGTCGGGGAGCAATTGATGATCGGTGGGCAGTCGGGTGTAGTGGTCGGTGTGGTTCGCGACTTTCTCTTTGCCGATATCGGGTTCGGAATTCCTCCGGCTGTTCTCTATTTGGATGAGGATAATTTGAGCTACATGCTGATCAAATACGCCTCAAAGGAAGGTTTCCCTACCATCCAAGCCGCTTTGAAACATCAGTGGCTCCTCCACGCGCCCAACCTCCCCTTTGATTGCGACACACTTGCCAATCATTTTGGCCGTTTTTTCGATCTGCTCTCGAGCCTGGCCGGTTTTCTCAACATCCTCGGGATTCTGGGTGTGTTTTTTTCCTGCCTGGGTTTACTGGGTTTGGCCTCTTTCATGGTCGAACGAAGAGCCAAAGAAATCGGTATTCGAAAGATACTCGGTGCCTCTTTTGTTCAGATCAACTGGTCATTCGGCAGAGAATTTATCATTCTGGTCGCTGTAGCCAATGCGATTGCTGCGGTTTTGGTCTATGTGGGATGGAACAGGGTGCTTCAAACCGGATTGTTGTTTCTGGAAAAGATAAGCGTTTGGACCTATGGTTTTGCTGTTGTGATCTCCCTGTTTATGGCTTTGGCTGCGGTGACTTCCCAGGTTTGGAAGTCGGCACGGGCCAATCCCGTGAACTCACTCAGACAGGAGTGATACATCAACCAGCAATGATGGAAAAAATAGTATTACAAAGGATTCCCAATGTCTGAGAAAGTGGACAAATTCTTAGCAAAGTTGAAGGAAGAGCTTAAAGGAAGCGATCCTGCCCTTGTTCAGGATGCCCTTTCTGATGCTGAGGAGCATCTCCGGATGGCTCTGGAAATAGAGCTGACAGATTCGCCTGGTTTATCTGAAGAAGTTGCACTCCGATCGATCATAGACAAATACGGAAATCCCCGGGAGGTCGCCCTGGCCTATAAAGAATTGGATGCACGTATCCCCTCGGGATTGGCTCCCATCCACGAACCTGAAGCGCGCTCTGGTCTTGCCAAGTTCTTCGGTGTTTTTTCCGATCCCCGCGCGTGGGGTGCCTGTCTCTACATGATGATATCCGGCCTGACAGGGATTGTGTTCGGCTTCTGGAGTATTTTTGGCGGCATGTTGGCCATCCTCATGCTGATGTTCATTTTCGGACTGCCCTTCACGGGGCTTTACCTCCTCTCCATCAGAGCGATTGCGCTTATCGAGGGGCGGATTGTAGAGGCTTTCCTCGCCGTCCGCATGCCCCGGAAACCACTATTCCTAAAACAAAATCAGAGCTGGCCGGAGAAATTCAAATCCCTTGTCACTGAATCACACACCTGGAAATCACTGCTTTTCATTGCCCTTATGCTGCCGCTGGGCTTGAGCTATTGTTTGATTGTTTTGCTTCTTTTTTTCACCTCGATAAGCTTCATTATCTCGCCGGCCATGGAGCTCATCTTTCATCTTCCTCTCGAACTTTTCGGCTATGAGGCCTTCACCCCGGTCTGGTTTTTGCCTGTCGTTGTCATCGTAGGAATAATTCTTCTGCCTGCGACCCTTCACCTGGCCAAATTCATCGGCAAACTCCATGGCCGCTTCGCCAAATCCATGCTCGTCAGAAAATAAATTGTTCTGCACGTGGAATTGCCGGTTCAGAGAATTTGCAATTGACTGCTGCGGGAGGGTTCTGATATACAAAGAAATACGAGAACAAGGAGAAAAAACTCGATATGGAGAGTGAACTTTTTCCTGTTGAAAAATTGAAAAGTCAGATTCAAGAGGGAGTCGGCAAAGACCTGGATAAGGGCCATTATCGTGTTTTCTTCTTTATAAACCTGTCCCAGAATTTAACCAAATAGGCTTATTCATTAGTAAAGTGCTCAGCCCTTTATTCAATGAGATGTTTTTCTCCGATTATTCTCGCTTTAGTAACCGGTTTAAAAAAGGTCAAGAGCTGCAGAATCATGAATAGCGCTCGATTTCACTCCTCAAATCAAATCCGCCGGAGGGATTCACCACAGCATGGCCAAAAAAGAAAAACTTCAGCAGAAAGGTGAAAGTCAAAAACGATCGACATATTGGAGGAAGTTAATGAGACACGATAAAACAAATATCGTATCCGTTGTCATATTTATCATTGCAATCTTTTCGTGCTCACCTATTCATAAGGACATAAGCGCAGAAGTTGTCAAAGGCGAATTGGGTGCAAAACTTAATGACTATTTGACTCGGCTCGTTGCTTTCGGTTTTTCGGGGGCCCTTCTTGTTGTTAGAGAGGGGGAAACCCTGATCAATAAGGGATACGGGATGGCCGTAGATTCGGAGGGCATACCCAACACGGCCGAGACAGTCTTCAGTACAGGGTCGATCACCAAGCAGTTCACCGCAGCGGCCATCATGAAGCTCGAGATGCAGGGAAAACTGAACACGTTTGACCTTATTAACAAGTATCTGCCGGATGTGCCGGATGACAAAGCTAGCATAACTCTTCACAACCTGCTGACGCACACATCGGGTGTGATCGGGGGTTCTGGACAAGACTTTGTGGAAGCCCCTCGAGATAAGACTGTCAAGAAAATCCTTCAGGCTCCGCTTCAGTTCAAACCAGGAGAAAGATTTTCCTACTCCAACTGCGGGTACAGCCTTCTGGCCGCAATCGTGGAGATCGTTTCCGGCCAATCCTACGAAGAATTTTTAAACGAGAATCTGTTCCAACCTGCCGGCATGCAGTTTACAGGCTACCGGATACCGGATTGGAACAAAAAGACCGTTGCCCACTGGTATGCCAAGGGAAAGGACAATCTCACGCCGCTCGTCAAGCCCTATCCCCAGTGGAACCTTCTCGGAAACGGAGGAATTCTCTCAACTACGGAGGATATGCACAGATGGCATCTGGCTTTGTGCGGAGAGAATGTCCTCTCGGATGAGGCAAAAAAGAAGCTCTACACCCCATTTTTAAACGACTATGCGTACGGCTGGGATGTGATGGAAACCCGGCATGGACGGGTAATCAAGCATGATGGAGGCAGCAGTCTTGGTATCGCAGCCGAATTCAGACGCTACACCGATGCCGATGTCGTATTCGTCCTTTTCAGCAACAGAGACGGCATCGATATGCTCTTCAGCCAGGGTTTGGTGGAAAAGGTCGATGACATGATCTTCGGAGGACGTTTTCCTTTGCCGCCGGTTGTTCAAGAAATGGTTCCTGAAGAATTAGAGAGATTTACAGGCACGTATAATTGCGATTCAGGAAGCCAAATCGATATCTCTCTCAAGAAGGGGGAGTTGATCCTGACACCAAAAGGGCAAGAGGCCATAAATCTGGTGTTTTTCCCGGATGGTTCAGAGTCTGTCCAGCCTGCTTCTGTGACTGAGCGCACGAACAGAGTATTTGCCGCACTTCAAAAAAAAGATTTTCAGTATCTTAAGGAATTCTTTGGAGCCGAAGACCGAGCTGAAGACATCGTCTCCCAGCTTAAGGACGGAATCGATCAACTCGAAGGGGTGATCGGAGAGATACAGAGCATCACAACTCTGGGAACAATCCCGGGAAAAGACGAGAAGAGCTACACCACCATTGTTGTTCTCAAGGGAGAGAAGAACATGATGTCGTTGCGAGTTCTCTGGTTAAGCGAGACAAGCTTTGACATCGAACCCATGTCTTCCGCAGATTTTCAGTCACTGACTCTGAAACCTGTTTCGGATAGGGAATTTGCCGGCTATGACATAGGATTGGCAAGGACAACAAGAATCCGCTTTACGATGAATGACGAAGGTGCTGTTACAGAGCTCATTGTATCCAAGAAAGATAGAGATATACACTTAGAGCTGCAAGAGAGATAGATGCATCTGACTATAATGAGGAAGGAATCTCAGTATAGCAAAGAGAAGTATCTCAGAAACAATGGGATCAAAAAGAATTTGATATTCAATCAAGAATTGATATAATTAAAATAGCTCTTCTTCTGAGAAGTTGGGCAGCGGGGTTTAATCTTTGGGTGAGCGCACTATTCTCTATACTGAAGGTATATGCATGACGAAGAATGAGGAAAAGGAATTCCTTTTGACTATCGATAAGCTCCAGTGGGCACTGGGTGAATCGCTATTCCGGGCAAAAAAGCTTCAGGAAATCCTGGGCAAATATCCCAAGATGAACAAATCCTTCGATAAGGACGTTCGAGAGCTCGTCAAAACCCTGACTGAAATCTCTTTTCTCTACCGGCACAAACTCGCCGACAACATTAAAACCGCCTTTCCCAAGATACGCTGATCAGCTACTGTTTCGTCCCTGTTTTGTGTTTTTCTCCTGTGACATCCAAATCCATGGATTCATTCACGCCGCGGTATTTTATGCATTTTGGCCTGCCCGGGAAGCTCAGGGCCTACTGAAGGCGAAAATATTCTTTTTGGCGAGGAGTCCGAGCGTCAGGCCCCGGGCTACCATGAAGAGAGCTAAGGCCAGCCATAAGCCATGGTTGCCGAGAGGATTGATGGTCAAATAGTATGTGGGGAGGAAAATGGCAAGGGTGGAGAGAAGCATCATGTTGCGCATGGCCACCGAAGCAGTGGCCCCGATGTAGACACCGTCCCAGAGATAGGCAACAGAGCCCGCAATGGTGACCACAACCACCCAAAAGACATAGGGCAGTGCAGCCTGGATGATAACCATCTGATCCGTGAACACCCGGAGAAGGGGTTTACCGAATAAGCCATAGCAGAGGGCGAAAAAGATTCCCAATCCCGTACCCCAAAGAAACAGAAGACGTACAGACTGCTTTAATTTGGAAAGATCTTTCGCACCGATAAAGCGGCCTACCAAACTCTCTGTAGCAAAGGCGAAACCGTCCACAGCATAGGACATCAGGGAGAGATACTGCAGTAGAATTTGGTTAGCGGCCAGGACCATAGAGCTTAAGGCCGCAGATGCGGACGTGAAAAAAGCAAAGGTAAAGACGAGACAGATGGTGCGGATAAAGATGTCGGCATTGATGGCAAAGAAGCGTTTCATGGCTGTGAGCTGGAGGATGCGTGCACGATCAAACATTGCCACAAAGCTTCGATATTTGTGCAGAAACATGCCGACGGCGAGAGCTAATCCGATGTATTGTGCACAAACAGTTCCCAGAGCCACCCCGTCCGATTTCATGCCCATTTGGAAGACAAACAGAATATTGAACAGAATATTCAATCCGTTGACGGTTACTGTCAAGTACATCGGATAGCGCGCGTTTTGCATACCCAGAAACCAGCCGTGAAAGACGAACAGTCCCAGGGTAGCCGGGGCAGCATAAATACGGATGTTGAAATATTGCCTTGCGAGTAACTCCACAGCTGTATCGCCCTGGAGGAGGCTGAAACCCAGCCAAGCTATGGCAGTCTGAAGCGCGATGAGGACAAAGCTGCTGGAAAGGGCGACGAGGAGGCCTCTGCCCAGTATAGCGGTGCTTTCCTTACCGTCGTTTTTTCCATAGGCCTGGGCAGTGAATCCTGTTGTCCCCATACGCAAAAAGCCAAATCCCCAGTAGATAAAATTGAAGAGGATACTCCCCAGAGCCACCGCTCCGATATAGATCTCCGACTCCAGGCGACCCATAAGGGCTGTATCCACCATCCCCAAAAGAGGAATGGAGACATTGCTCAGGATGTTGGGAATAGCGAGTCGGAGGACTTCCCTGTTCATATAGATTTATATTGATTTAAATATACTTTAATTTATTCTTTCAATATATTTTTCAATTTTTCGAGCGATGGGACTCGCTCCCTGGTCATAGTTGGAGAGAACAGCCACAATATAGCCTTTGTCCAGGTAGATATCCAGTTTTCCGTTAATGCCGTCAAAACCGCCGCCATGACCGACAATTTTTCCGCCTGGCCCCTCAACAACTTGGAATCCATAACCATAATTCGCCCCCATATAGTCTGTCCAGAGAGTGTTGAGGAATTCCTTGGACACCAGTTTTCCGGCCTTCAAAGCCAAGGCGAATCGATGGAGGTCTCCTACCGTGGAGAAGCCACCGCCAGCAGGACCGCCCTTGATGACATGTTTGTAGATATTGTTTTGCCAGCCGTAGGGACTGTTACGGTCAGGGCTGTAGCCGATGGCCAGGTTTTCGACCGGATAGTCCATCTCATAGCTGTCAGTGTTTGTCATGCCCGCCGGCTCGAGGATGTTTTTGCGAATATAATCAAAATAACTCATTCCAGTGACACTCTCGATGACGACTCCCAGGAGGAGCATTCCCGTGTTGCTGTAGCGGAAGCGTTTTCCCGGCTCAAAGGCGAGCTTTTCGTCCTTGACCAGTGGCTTGAAATCATTGACACCGCGGTACAGCATCCGCGATCCGTTCCAGTATGTGTCGTTGAAGTAGCTGCCCAGCCCCGAAGAATGGGTCAGGAGATGGTGGACGGTGATCTTCGAAGTCATATCTTTGGGGAGCCATGATTCATCCACGTATGTGTCTATGGAGTCCTGGAAGGAAAGCTTTCCTCCTTTTACAAGCTGGGCAATCGATGTCGCGGTGAACATTTTGTTCATCGAGCCCATGTTGAATTTTGTCTCCAAATTATTGGGCACGTGATAGCGCTTGCTGGCTTCACCGTAGACAAAGGTCAAGAGAATTCTTTCGCCTTTGGCGATAAGAAGGGCTCCGGAGAAGATATCGCTTGCGGACAGACGCTCCATCAACTGTTTTGTTTGTTGAAGGAACTCAGTTTCTGAGATGTCGGATTCAGTCACGTTGGTCGGAGTCCGGGCGTCATTGAACTGGAGGCCGTTCACCAGATACTTCTCCGACCCGTCGAACCTCACCACAAAAGCCCGCCAGCTGTCGTAATTTTCGTCTTTGAGGATGACGACCGTTTCGCCTTTGCGCTCAGGGTCGTAGGTGCGGATGCTGTGAAAACGGATGCCCCCGGTCTGGCGGGCGATGTTGAGCAGGACATCGATATGCCTGTCCATGGGTGCGAATTTACGAAACTTTTC